>Ga0302170_10000502_pt1 | contig 15505 bp, 8 predicted proteins | sample I_Fen_N2_1_FD_193492 | JGI IMG/M metagenome (GOLD analysis project Ga0302170, IMG submission 193492) | Peat permafrost microbial communities from Stordalen Mire near Abisko, Sweden - I_Fen_N2_1 | ecosystem: Environmental > Terrestrial > Soil > Wetlands > Permafrost | place: Sweden: Abisko...
CCGTAATTGATTTTACACAAGTGATAAATTCAACTGCTCCTGCCGCACCAAGCAAATGTCCAACCATTGATTTTGTTGAGCTAATTTTAACATCTTTCGCAAAGTCACCAAATGCAAGTTTAATCGCTCTTGTTTCAAATAAATCATTATGATGTGTACTTGTTCCATGTGCATTGATGTAATCTACATCTGACGGCTTAATTTTTGCTTCTTTGATTGCATTTGTCATAGCTCTAGCTGCACCACTGCCATCTTCTGCCGGTGAAGTGATATGAAAAGCATCACTTGTACAACCATATCCAACCACTTCTGCATAGATTTTAGCACCTCTTGCTTTTGCATGTTCCAACTCTTCTAGCACAACAACACCTGCACCTTCGCCCAATACGAATCCATCTCTTTCCTTATCAAATGGAATTGATGCACGTTTTGGATCCACTGATGATGATAATGCGGTAAGTGCTGCAAATCCACCAATACCAATTGGTGTAACACATGCTTCTGTTCCTCCAGCTATCATAACATCAGCGTCTGAACATTGAATGCTTCTAAATGCTTCACCAATTGAATTTGTTCCTGTTGCACAAGCTGTAACAACATTGATACTCTTTCCTTTGAGACCAAAGAGAATGGATACATTTCCAGCTGCCATATTACTAATCATAAGGGGCACTAATAAAGGATTAATTCTTGATGGACCCTTGGTAAGTAATTTATTGTGTTCTCTTTCCATCGCTTGAAGGCTTCCAATTCCAGAGCCTACTGATGTTCCTACCATATATGGATCTTCATTTTCCATATTAAGACCTGAATCCTCAATTGCTTCCTTTGCAGCAGCTACCGCATATTGACAAAACAATTCCATTCTTTTGGCTGATTTAAAATCCATAAATTGTGATGCATCAAAGCCCTTTACTTCAGCCGCTAATTTTGCCCTATATTCTGTTGCATCAAACTTTGTAATAAAATCAATTCCCACTTCTTGTTTTTTAACACCTGACCAAAATTCTTCAACACTTAATCCTATGGGAGTAATCGCTCCCAATCCCGTAACTACAACTCGTCTATTCATATTATAAATCTCTCCTGTTTAATTTTCAATTTATTCTTATATTTTTACTATATTTTTTTTCCATATTTAGCTAATTTCTACTAATTCTTCGTTTTTTCCTTATAATAAAATCAAATAATAACCAATATCTTTTTATCTCTCACACGTTTTTACCATATAAATATTAAAAACGGTTTTTCTAATGTCTTTGCGCCCTTTACCGAATAAATATTTAAGATGATTTTTCTAGTGTCTTTGCGCTCTTCACAAAATGAATATTTAAATGTAAATTTTTGAAGATGTAACCTGTAAATATTAATTTAGTTTCAAAACTTGCGAAACAAAGTGAATGGTGAATATTGATTTATGATTATGCTTTTCCGCAGACCGGCTGAAAGCAGTGTTTACATTTTTTCAAGTCTCAGATGAAAATCGAACAAAGTGAGACTTTTCATCATCTCTGAGGCTTGAAAAAACGTGCTGCTTGAAGGAAAGGCAAGGAAAAGTATAATTATAAATTAATATTCACTCACCACCTCCCGTACAACGTTTTGCCCCTAAATCAATATTTACCAATCACCTTCCTTAACTTTACAGCTTAAATATTCATCCCACCATCTATTGAAATGATTTGCCCTGTTATATATGAACCCTTATCTGAAGCAAGAAAAGCCACCATCTGTGCGATATCTTTCGTAGTTCCCATTCTTCTCAAAGGAATTTGTTCCAAAACTTTTTCTTTTACAGTCTCTGCAAGAACTTGCGTCATCTCAGTATCAATATAGCCAGGAGCAATTGCATTTACTGTAATTCCTCTTGATCCCAACTCTTTAGCTGCTGACTTTGTAATTCCTATTATTCCCGCTTTACTTGCTGAATAATTCACCTGTCCCGCATTACCTGCGATTCCTACTACAGAAGACATATTAATAATTCTTCCTGATTTTTGTTTTAGCATCTGTCTTGATACATGTTTTACACAGTTAAATGTGCCTTTTAAATTAGTATCAATCACATCATCATAATCTGCCTCTGACATTTTCATTAACAACCCGTCTTTTGTAATTCCCGCATTATTAACCAGAATATCAAGTGCACCGTAAGTTTTAATTATGTACTGTATCATTACTTCGGTTTTTGCAAAATCAGCGACACTACACCCAAAACATTCCGCCGCTCCGCCATTTCCTTTGATTGTTTCAACAACCTCATCAGCTCTATCTTTGCTTCCGTTATAATTTACTATAACCGTTGCACCTTCTGCTGCAAGTTCAAGTGCGATTTCTCTTCCTATCCCTCGACTAGCTCCTGTAACCAACGCAATTTTACCTTTCAACATAATCAAAACCCACCTTCCATTTAAACTCGTCAATTTTAACTCTATATACATCCGTCTACCATGTTTTTTATATCTTTGCTTTTGAATTTGCTTTTAAATCTGCTTTTAAATTTGCTTTTGAATTTGCTTTTGAATTTGCTTTTGACGCATTGCGTAGCACATGTCATTCTTTTCAAACTCACTGATTTTGAAGTTTTCTTTTGATTTTTTTCGTAGCGTATACGATTCATATTAATTTGTGATTATTTATTTTGCCGCTGACCGGCTGAAAGCAGCGCTTATACTTTTTCCAAGACTCAGATGAAAATCGAACGAAGTGAGACTTTTCATCATCTCTGAGGCTTGCAAAAAGCATGCTGCTTGAAGGAAAGGCAAGGCAAAATAAATAATTACAAATCAATATGAATTCACACCCTACCCAAAGATCTCTAAATCTTCAACCTTCTCCACATTAAAAACCTTGACATCTCGAGCAATCTTTTTTACAAATCCAGATAGTGTTTTACCTGGTCCTATCTCAATAAATGTATCTACACCATCTTCAATAAGCATCTTAATGGATTGTTCAAATTTCACTGATGAATACACTTGCTTTTTCAACAGTTCTTTTACATCGTTTTTGTCATTCACATATTGCGCAGTATAATTAGCCACATAAGGAAGTCTAATATCATTTATTGTGATACTATCAAGAACTGGCCCAAGTTTTTCACCAGCACCCTTTAGTAACTGTGAGTGAAATGGTCCACTTACATTAAGTGGAACAACTCTTCTAGCGCCCACTTCTGCCAATGCCTTGTTAGCATTCGTGACAGCATTTAAGTCACCTGATATTACAATCTGTCCTGGACAATTATAATTAGCAATCTGCACATTTCCTTCAACGTTTGCTATACAATCTTCAATCACTTTTGCATCAAGTCCAAGTACTGCTGACATTGCTCCTTGGCCAGCTGGAACTTCCTTTTCCATGAAAATTCCACGTTGTCTAACGACTTTGCAGGCATCTTCGTAGGAAAGTACTCCCGATGCAACCAATGCACTATATTCTCCAAGGCTAAGTCCGATATTCACATCTGATTTCACGCCTTTTTTTTCGAGTGCATAAAGCATAGCAATTTCTGTCGTCAATATAGCGATTTGTGTATACTCTGTTATATTTAAATCTTCATTTTCTTCAAAACAAAGCTTTTGTAAATCTAATCCTACAACTTTTGAAGCGGTTATAAATGCATCCTTACTTACAGTGATCTGGTCATAAAAATCCTTGCCCATTCCTACATACTGTGATCCTTGGCCAGGGAACATAAATGCTGTTTTTCCCATTTAGAGCACCTTAGCCTTTCCTTCATAAACTGATTTTGCTTCTGATATAAGTTCATCTATTATTTCCTTGCAGGTCTGCTCTTTATGTACTAATCCAGCAATTTGTCCCGCCATTACAGTACCATTTTTAATATCACCTTCAACAACAGCTTTTCTTAGTGCTCCAAGTGTAAGCAATTCTAATTCTTCAAATGCAACGCCTTCTTGTTCCATTGTATGATACTTTCTTGTCATCTGATTTCTAAGTTGACGGACCGGATGCCCTGTTGTTCTGCCTGTTACTTCTGAGTCAATATCTTTTGAAGCAATTAATCTATCTTTGTAATTTTGATGTACTGTAGATTCTTTGGCAACGACGAAACGAGTTCCTAACTGCACAGCCTCTGCTCCAAGCATAAATGCTGCAGCAACGCCTCTTCCATCCCCAATACCACCCGCAGCGATTACAGGAATTGAAACTGCATCAACCACTTGTGGAACCAAAGTCATTGTGGTCTGTTCGCCGATATGCCCACCAGACTCCATTCCTTCAGCAATTACTGCATCAGCTCCGTATCTTTCCATTCTTTTTGCAAGTGCAACGGAAGCAACGACTGGAATCACCTTAATTCCGGCATTTTTCCACATTTCCATATACTTTTCTGGATTACCTGCTCCTGTTGTAACTACCTTAACGCCTTCTTCAACAACTACTTTTGCAACTTCGTCAGCATATTGGCTAAGTAACATAATATTAACGCCGATTGGATTACTTGTAATTGCTTTTGCTTTTCTAATTTCTTCTCTAACCCATTCACCAGGTGCATTTGCAGCTCCGATAAATCCAATTCCACCAGCTTTAGAAACATTTGCAGCAAGATTTGCATTGGCAACCCACGCCATACCACCTTGGATTATAGGATATTCAATTCCTAATAATTCAGTAATTCTTGTTTTCATATTTATTTAACACCTTTATCTGATAAATACTTCATTACATCCTGTACTGTTAATAATTTTTCAAGATCTTCAGCTGGGATTTCCACTGAATACTCATCTTCAAGAGCCATAACAAGTTCAAACAAATCAAGTGAGTCTGCTCCCAAATCTTCCTTGAATTTTGATTCTGCTTTAATTTCTGATTCCTCTACATTTAATTGTCCTGCAATAATTTCTTTGATTTTTTCCAACATTTTAATTTTCTCCTTTTAAATAAAGTTATTATTATATTCATAGCTTTTCGCTAAAACTACCAAGTTAATAGAGTTGCACCCCAAGAAAGTCCTGCACCAAATCCGGAAATTATTATTTTATCTCCAGGTTTTAACATTCCATTTTTATTCATTTCATCTAATAAAATGGGAATACTAGCAGCAGATGTATTCCCATAAAGTTCCAAATTAGTTGGAAACTTTTCTAGATCAACCTTTAATCGTTTCGCAACTGATTGTATAATTCTTATATTCGCCTGATGAAGTACAAAATATTTAATTTCATCAATATTGGTATTACTTTTTTTTAGAACATCATTAATACATTGAGGAACCTGCTTTACGGCAAATCGAAAGACCTCTTGCCCCTCCATCTTAACAAAGCCAAATGATGCGTTAATCTCTTCATTTTCTACTGCTGCCGTCAAAAAGTTTCCAACTTTTCTATCTTCACATAATAACACATTTCCTTTTGTTCCATCGCTGTACATCACCAATTCATCAATTCCACATTCGTCAGCTGCAACCACAACTGCTCCCGCTCCATCTCCAAAAAGTACGCATGTACCACGGTCTTTCCAATCTATTGTCTTGGACATAACTTCTGATCCTATAACCAGTGCTTTTTTGTAAATTCCAGATTTAATAAATGCATGTGCAGTATTCAGAGCAAATAAGAATCCTGTACAAGCTGCACTAAGATCATAGCAGACTGCATTTTCTGCCCCAATTCCAAATTGCACCAAAGATGCAGTATTGGGGAATATGTTATCAGGACTTGAAGTTGCAACAATAATTAATTCAATCTCTTTCACTTCTATTTTCGCACTAATAATTGCTTCCTTCGCAGCTTCAATCGCTAATTCTGATGTATCCTGACCTTCTGAAATTCTTCGTTCTTTTATTCCAGTTCTGGAACGAATCCACTCATCATTCGTGTCAACCACTTTTGATAAATCATCATTACTTACTATCATTTGAGGGAAGAAGCTTCCTGTTCCTATTATTCTTGTTGTCATAGTAACCTTCCAAATATTATTTTATTATTTTGATTCACTTATATTTTGATTATCAAAGTATTTTTTAATTATATTGTTTTTTCTTTAATTTGTCAATATATTGTTTTGATTATCAAACTAATTTTAAATTTTCTCGTTTCAATGGTCGTTTGTTATTTGATCATTACCTAAGTTTTTTTTTCAGTATTTTATGCATATTATTATTAGAATTATCGTCATTAATTATACCGAATATCCGAATATACTACAATCTTAAAAATCGAATTTATATAATGCAAACAAAATGGACCAACTAAAAATCTTTAGTAATGTAACTACACATTGGCTAAAAGTTTAATAATTGGTCCAATATTTTGCATTCAATTTTTCGGATTCAAATAACATCCTACTATCATAATCTTCACTAGTTTTACAATTATCTTAATACGCAAATGAATATATAAAGTGCTGTCATATTCTCGAGTAACAATTTTGGTTTAAACGGCTACTTTGTAGCTACGTTTACCTTTAATGTACTTGTGCTAATGCCAAATTCAGCTCCCAATGTTCCAAAAGTTCCACTGTTTTTTGCTATCAAATATCCGTTTGATGAAACGGAACCATCTGAATTTCTATAAAGTGAATCAATATCCGATTTCACATTTGGTGCAGTCATACTAACAAGATCTGACGACGACGGAGCCGTAATAACTGTTCCAATTTTCAATCCACTTGTTACTGCTGTTTTTGTTGAAACCAGATAATAGCTTCCTCCATTATAATAAAGCGCATTCTGAATTGTTCCAACAAACTTATCTGTGTTTTTTCCTGATATCGTTAAAAGGTTTGTATAAACACCACCATTTGTACGATAAAAGTTGAAATTGGATCCGGAATTATTACATGATGTACAGTTTGTTATTGTAAGTGCGGCGCCATTACCATTATCTGTAAATCCATCCTTACCGTTACTAAATGACAAACAGTTAAATACCTTATGAGGTGTAGGAACTGCTCCATTACTTCCTCCCAATTTAAATCCATTCCGATCGCCTGAACTTGATGAAGTACCATTTGTCAATGTACCATTGTTAAATGATATACAGTTTCTAATTGTAACAACTCCAATTGAACCAGTTTCTGTCTTGGCATATAAATCCCATCCATCATCAATGTTGCAATACGAAATACATCCATCAAATACATTTCCTTCTCCACAAGTAAGTTTCGCCGAAAATCCATCTGCATTTTCTTGGGTTGCTGGATCCATATTATCATATGAGGTACAGTTGATAATATAGTTATTTGCAGGCCAATCTGCCATATTTGATAATGTTGAATTTCTTCTACTTATCTGCAATCCTGAATCTCTGTTTGCTTTGACAATACATCTTTCAACTACATTATGACTACCTGCTACGAAAATCCCATTATCAGCGGATCCTGTAACTGTAATTCCGTAAATATACCAATAATTTCCTTCCATTTGCAGGCCTCTGGCATTCGTCGATGTATCACCATATGTTTGGGTTGAAAAATCAAGTGTTACCTTTGCTCCATCCGCTGCTTTAAGAACTTTATAAGCGCTAGATGTACCGTTGTTTCCATAAGGAATTGTAATCTGGTAATTGTATGAATAGGTACCTGCTTGCAATATGATTGCAATTCCATTTGTAGCATTCGACAAGGTGATTGCTGCTTCCAAACTCATCGGAGAACTGGATGTCCCTGCACCAGTTGCGGATGCATTAGGAGCACAATATATAGCGGTCTTAAACTGTGAATCTGTCATACCTTTAATACTCGTTACTACTCCTGTGCTATTTTGGTCATAACCATCTTGCTGCGTTGGAGCTGTTGTTGTCTCTGCTTGTGTTGTTGTTTGGGTTGCCGATTGAGTTGTTGCAGGTGTTGTTGCCTGCGTTGCCGCTTGTGTTGTTGCAGGTGTTGTGCTTGTTGTTGTAAAATCAATGTAGAACAGATTGGCCGTATCTGCTTTCGTAATAGAAACCGCTCCCGCTTTTACAGAAACTGTAACAATTCCTTTTGTTGCCGTATATTGTGTTCCATTTACATTTACAGTTGCAGCGGACTCTACAAATACCAGCGTAAGTTTGCCTGCATCGGCTGCTGTAAATTTTACACTTGTTGCAGATTCCATTTTTAGACATTGTGTCAGGGTAAGTCCATTATATGTAACTGATCCTTTACTTGTTGAAAGGTTTCCACTTATTGTAAAGAAAGAGCTTGTCTTACCACTAGTCGTGAAATTATGAACCTTTGTAACTGCCTGTGCCTGTGTTGCTGCCTGCGTTGTAGTTTGAGTTGCTGCTTGTGTCGTGGCTTGAGTTGCCGCCTGGGTTGTAGCCTGCTGGGTTGCTGCTTGCGTTGTTGCCTGCGTTGCCGCTTGTGTTGTTGCAGGTGTTGTGTCTGTTGTTGTAAAATCAATGTAGAACAGATTGGCCGTATCTGCCTTCGTAATTGAAACTGCTCCCGCTTTTACAGAAACTGTAACAATTCCTTTTGTTGCCGTATATTGTGTTCCATTTACATTTACAGTTGCAGCGGACTCTACAAATACCAACGTAAGTTTGCCTGCATTAGCTGCTGTAAATTTTACACTTGTTGCAGATTCCATTTTCAAACATTGTGTCAGGGTAAGTCCATTGTACGCGACTGTTCCCTTACTTGTTGAAAGGTTTCCACTTATGGTAAAGAAAGAGCTTGTCTTACCACTAGTCGTGAAATTATGAACCTTTGTAACTGCCTGTGCCTGGGTTGCTGCTTGCGTTGTGGTTTGAGTTGCTGCCTGCGTCGTGGTTTGAGTTGCTGCCTGGGTTGTAGCCTGGGTTACTGCCTGTGACGTTGTACTTGATCCACCGCCAGCTGAATTACCACCTATTGATACAAGGTTACTTGTATAACTAGTAATTGCAGATTTTAGCGCAGCATTAACATCATACGAAACATCATCAACTGAATCATTAAAATTCCATTTGAAATCACCACCATTGATACGCCCCGCATATTTTTCAACTTTTACTTTTGCAGCCTCTGGAGTGTCAACGGTATATTTATACATTGTTGAAGCTGTGTCAAAGTTATTATATGTAGTTCCACCTGAAACTGTTTTGTATGAACTTGGAACAGTTGCATTTCTACTTGAAGTTGTAATCGCATCAAAATCTGTTGCACTATAAGTCTGGTCTACAAAACGTGTTGCACCAATGATTGTATTTCCATATGACTTAATTATTCCTCCAGCTTCACTTGAAAAGGTTCCCTCTGCCCCCCCATATACATCACTTCCTTGTAATGATGAAAGCATCGGATATTTGCAATTCCTGAAATAGTTATTCTCTACAAATGCTGAAGAACCCTTTGTTACACCAACACCATATTTTGAATTTCCATCAAAGAAATTGTTATATACATGAATCGTTCCAACTCTAATTCTTGGTTGACGTGAATCTGAATGATCAAACCAGTTGTGGTCATATGTCACAAAAAATTCTTTTGTATCACTCATTCCACATAATGAGCACTTTCCTGAATCCCAAAAATGATTATATGAAACTGAAATAAAGTTAGAAAAAGCTTTTATGTCACAGGAACCATCTCCCTTTACCTGATCAGCATCGCTGCCTGGTGCACCATAAAAGATATCATTATTGTGAATCCAGATATTATTGTTATCTGTATCAAGTGAAACACCATCATCTGGGAACATCATAATACCGATGTTTCTAACTTCTATATTCGTACAATCTCTAATCAAAATACCGAGTCCATAAAGTGTTGCATCTTCTCCAATGCCTTCCACTGTAAGTTTTTGAGTACTTTTTAGTTGCATATAATTAGTATTTGCACTATTGCTAAACATTGTAACTTTACCCACCACTCTTAAGATAAGAGGTCTTGTATCGTAGCCTTTTGATCTTGCTGTTAAGATTGCTCCAATACCTGTACAAGCTGTCAAAGATCCACTACTGCTTGTAATAACAGACGCTTTTACTGTATTCTTAGTTTGTTCCGTTACATAGACAATCTGTGCATTTGCTGCAACTGTTCCATTATCGTTGTACCCTCCTGAGCCTGTTTTAGCAGTTGATTGCGTTGAAAAAGCAAACCCTTCGCGAGTATATGCGGTTACTGTAAGCGTTGAAGTAACTGCCTGATTACTAGTACTCTCAGTTCCATTAATAATTGGAACGACTTTCATAATATAGTTTCCAGCACTTAAACCAACAGCATCCGCTCTAATATATGTATTATATTTTCTAACTAACAGGTCATCAATCTTCGTGTATGCTGTATCAGCTGCCGTTGCTGATTTATAATACACACTATAACCTGTTGCATTCGTTACTGGTGACCATTCAACATTTGCTGATTCTAACCACCCTGAGCTTCCAGTTATCACCACACTTGAGTCACCTGCTATCGCATTAATACATGTTGGAATTGCTAAAGTCACTACCATTATAGTTACCATAAGCCAAGCCCATGTTTCTCTTACAGTTTTTTTAGCCATAACTTTTTTCATAAATACGCCCTCCTATACATATTGTTGTGCACTTTATACATTTTCTTATTCATTTGCAATTATATTATAGCATTTTATACCAAATTTAATATAGTAATTTAGACAGTTAATGTACTATTCTTAAGTACTTTATACCTATTTCAAAAGAACATAAATTATTTATATAGCAAATGGTTGATTATTATGTGACTCTTTTTTATATAAATAAGAAAGCTCATTTTCTTGGTTAATTTGATTGTTCTGTCAGTCTATCTGTAAAATCAAAACAACTTTTATTCACAAATACGTAGTATAATTATAAAAGTATAATAAACATTCAATAATACAACAATCGGAGGTATTGTGAAAAATCAAAATCTTACTTTTCTAATTTTTAAATCAAAATCAATTTGCTATGAATCTACAATGTATTTTGCAGATATCACCGCTGAAATATTAGGAAATCGAGGATTCAAAGTAGATATCTGTAATCTGAGTAGCCATTATCTTGATACGAATCTACCATCAGAATCTTACCAAGAACTAGAACAATATATAGGAAGAACTTATACCGCTATTTTGGATTTCAATTCCTGTCTTTCAAAATTGCACACAGCTAGTGGCGGTTATTATCTAGATCTAATAGATGCGCCCTTCTACGATTACATATTAGACCATCCTTTGTACCACCACGAATCACTGATGAATAAGTTGTCTGATTTTCATGTGATATGCATAGATACAAATCATCTAAACTACATCAAAAAATATTATCCCCATATCAAGGACGTACATTTTTTGCCTCTTGGGGCAATGTCCATGGCTGATAAACTACCTGAATATATGGATCGCACAATAGATTTGATGTTTACTGGAACCTATACAGACCCCAAGCTTGTTCAAGCTGTTATTAACGAATGTGACTCTTCCCTTCAAAATGAGATTTCAGCATTACTGCCATATATGCTCACCAATTCAAAATTTACGCAAGAAGAGACGCTTAACCAGTACCTAAATGATATGAATGAAACTATTTCAAATGAAGCTTTTGCAAAACTCATGAATAGGCATTTTCTAATTGATACATATATCGGTGCATATCATCGTGACCGTATAATCAAAGTTCTCCTAGCAAATAATATTGATATCAATGTATATGGATCTGGGTGGGAGAACTTTGACGGTCCTGGGAAAGAACATCTGCATATTCACAAGCCCGTTAGATTTTCTGTTGCATTATGTATTATGTCAAATGCAAGAATTGTATTAAATGTAATGCCCGGATTTAAAGCGGGATGCCATGACCGGATATTTTCATCCATGCTCAATAAAGCAGTTTGTCTAAGTGATTCAAGTAGCTATATCGATCATGTTTTTGAAAATAGAGAAATTTCAAAAAAAAACATTGTACTCTATTCACTTAATGCAGTGGACCAACTTCCTTCTATTGTAAATGAACTCCTAAGCAACCCCAAACGTGCCAGTCAGATAGCACAGAGCGGATATGATTTCGTCTCAAAAAGTTATACCTGGAAAAATCAGATCAATGAATTTCTAGAATACTTTTAATCTTATTTATGCTAAATAAAATATTTTATTTTTATCCCACAAAAATCCCCCTGTGAATACTAGTTGCATTCACGGGGGGATTTGCATATCACTTAAATCTAGTTACAATTATTTGTAGGAATACTGACTTCTGATTAGTTACAATTATTTTTGCTATGTTTATTGGTTACACACTGAGTTGTTCTAATCTTGCATTTATCTGTTCTAACATCTGGGTATATTTTGCAAGTTTTTCTTTTTCTTCATCAATCTTAGATTGTGGCGCTTTACTTGTGAATTTCTCGTTATTAAGCATACCTTCACATCTTTTAATTTCACCTTGAAGATTTGTTTGTTCTTTTGATAAACGCTCAATCTCTTTTTCGATGTCTACCAATTCAGCAAATGGAATATAGATTACTGCATCTGGTATCACTGTTGAGACTGCATCTTCTGGAATACCTGACTTATTAGTTTGGACAGCAACTTCACTTGCATATCCAAGTGCTCCAAAGAACACTTTACCATTTTCAAAAATATCTCTGATCTCAGCATTTTCTGATACTACAAATACTTTTGCTTTTCTACTTGGTGCCACATTCATCTCTGTCCGTAAGTTTCTGATATTTCTTACACCAGTTTTAATTGTTTCGATTGCGATTTCATCTGCTTCAAAGTTGTATTCTGGTTTGTATACTGGCCATGCTGAAATCATGATTGATTCTTCTTCGTCCTGAAGATTACAGAATATTTCTTCTGTAATAAATGGCATATATGGATGCAATAATTTCAATGAATCAATCAGTACGGTCTTTAATGTCCATATTGCTGCTTCTTTTGTTGAATCTTCTTCATTGTAAAGACGTGGTTTTACCATTTCTATATACCAATCACAGAACTCTTCCCATATAAAGTCATTTAACTTGGAAACGGCAATACCAAGATCATATTTTTCCATGTTTTCAGTCACTTCTTTTGTAAGATTGTTCATCTTTGAAAGGATCCATTTATCAGCGGCTGTAAGATTGCTTAAATCCACATTTTTACCAATATTGCCATCTGGATCATTCATCATAATAAATCTTGAGGCATTCCACACTTTGTTCGCAAAGTTTCTGCTGGCTTCTACTCTTTCCCAATAGAAACGCATATCGTTACCAGGTGCATTACCAGTAATAAGTGTAAATCGAAGTGCATCTGCTCCATATTTTGCAATTACTTCAAGAGGATCAATCCCATTTCCAAGAGATTTACTCATCTTACGGCCTTGATCATCTCTAATCAGTCCATGAAATAATACTTTGCTAAATGGTTTTTCACCCATTTGTTCATAACCTGAGAAAATCATTCTGATTACCCAAAAGAAAATGATATCATAACCAGTTACCAAAACATCTGTTGGATAGAAATAATCAAGTTCTGGTGTTTTTTCTGGCCAACCCAATGTAGAAAAAGGCCATAATGCAGATGAGAACCAAGTATCAAGCGTATCTTCATCCTGTGTCAAATGTGTACCTCCACATTTTGGGCATTTGGTTGGAGTCTTATCTGCAACGACGATTTCACCACATTTGTCACAGTAATATGCTGGAATTCTATGTCCCCACCATAACTGCCTTGAAATACACCAATCTCTAATATTATCTGTCCAATTAAAATACGTCTTTTCCATACGTTCAGGTAAAAGCTGGATATCGCCATTTTTAACGCCTTCTACTGCTGGTTTGATCAAGTCATCCATTTTAACAAACCACTGCTGTTTTACCATTGGCTCAACCGTTGTCTTACATCTATCATGTGTTCCTACATTATGCGTATGATCTTCTACTTTTACAAGAAGTCCAAGCGCATCAAGATCAGCTACTATGGCTTTTCTAGCCGCGTAACGATCCATTCCTGTATACTTTCCACCTTTTTCATTAATGGTTGCATCATCATTTAAAATATTTATTTCAGGAAGGTGGTGTCTCTTACCTACTTCAAAATCATTAGGGTCATGTGCTGGTGTTATTTTAACGACACCTGTACCAAATTCTTTGTCTACATATGAATCAGCAATAATTGGAATTTCTCTATCGGTAAGTGGTAATTTTACCATTTTCCCAATCAGGTGTTGATATCTTTTATCATCTGGATGAACTGCAACTGCACTGTCTCCGAGTAATGTTTCAGGTCTTGTTGTAGCAAGTTCTACCATTTCGTCTGAACCCACGATTGGATAATTAATATGCCAAAAATGTCCAGCTTGTTCTTCATGCTCGACTTCAGCATCTGAAATAGAAGTTTTACATAACGGACACCAATTTATAATTCTTGAGCCTTTATAAACAAGTTTTTTATCATATAGTTTAATAAATACTTTCTGAACTGCTGCAGAACAGCCTTCATCCATTGTGAATCTTTCTCTTTCCCAATCACAGGAAGAACCAATCTTTTTCAATTGACTCGTAATCACTCCGCCATATTCTTTTTTCCATTCCCAAGTTCTTTTCAGGAACCCTTCTCTACCAATATCCTTTTTTTCAATACCTTCTTCTCTCAGTGCATTGATAACTTTCACTTCAGTAGAAATACTTGCATGATCTGTTCCTGGTACCCAAAGTGCCTCAAATCCCTGCATTCTCTTAAATCTTATCAAAATATCTTGCATTGTATTATCAAGTGCATGTCCCATGTGTAACTTACCTGTTATATTTGGAGGAGGCATTACAATTGTAAATGGTTTCTTATCTTTGTTCACTTCTGCGTGAAAATATTTTTTTTCAAGCCATTTGCTGTATAATCTATCTTCAATGTCTTCTGGATTATAGGTTTTTTCTAATTCTTTTCTCATTTTATTTTCCTCTTTTCTTACATAAAAAAGCCCTTAATATTCTCAAAGTAATATAACTTTGAAAATATTAAGGGCGTATTATCGCGGTACCACCTTAATTCAATAAACAACACAATTTTGTAGTGTCTATCCTCTCAATTCTGTAACGTGAATCACTCCGTCATAACCTATCCAACCAGTTCTGTTCCTGGCTATTCAGCAATACTGCTCGAAAGCTACCTTCAGCACCAACTTATCGAAATCGCCTCTCAGCCCACGAGCGATTATCTCTAACGATGTATAATGCTTACTCCTCTTTTTCAATGCATTTTTTATATTATTTAATGATAATATAAATCACAAAAAAAATCAACTATTTCTTTCATTTATAATTTATATGAAAATTCATTTGTAAATTTCTTTGTGCATTCTTACGTTTAGGCATTTTAAAACTAAATCATTTTGATTTCCACATCTGCCGCTGCAATCGTAGCCGGCTTATGGGCAATTGTGATCGTGGTTCTATTTTTCAGTAGATTATCAAGTGCTGCCTGAACCAATTGTTCTGATTCGTTGTCCAATGCAGAAGTTGCCTCATCAAGAAGAAGAATTGGCGCATTTTTAAGAATTGCCCTTGCAACCGCAATACGCTGACGCTCGCCTCCCGAAAGGCGACCGCCTCTCTCACCGGTGATTGTATCATATCCATCTGGTTG
>Ga0302170_10000504_pt1 | contig 15457 bp, 6 predicted proteins | sample I_Fen_N2_1_FD_193492 | JGI IMG/M metagenome (GOLD analysis project Ga0302170, IMG submission 193492) | Peat permafrost microbial communities from Stordalen Mire near Abisko, Sweden - I_Fen_N2_1 | ecosystem: Environmental > Terrestrial > Soil > Wetlands > Permafrost | place: Sweden: Abisko...
CGGTTATCACTTTCACCGGTTCGAGTGGTACAGCTCCTTATACCTTTACGTATACGATTAATGGCGGAGCTTCTCAAACCGTAACTACCACTTCGGGTTCTAGTGTAACAGTCTCTCAGCCTACCACCGTTTCGGGGAGCTATGTGTATAGTTTGGTGAGTGTGAAGGATGGTAGCAGTACAGCTTGTTCAAATGCACAAACGGGTAGTAGTACAATTACCGTCAATCCGCTGCCTACCGCCACTATCAGTGGAAGTACAACCGTTTGTCAGAACGATCCATCTCCTAATGTCACATTCACTGGTTCCGGCGGAACTGCTCCTTACACTTTTACGTATACCGTCAATGGTGAAGTTTCTCAGACTGTTACTACTACTTCAGGCAACAGTGTGGATGTTTCGCAGATAACTACTAGTTCAGGCAGCTTTGTTTATAATCTGGTAAGTGTATCTGATGCCAGTGGCACACTTTGTTCAAATTTCCAGAGCGGAAGTGTAATAATTAAAATCAATAAACCATCTATTTCTACTACTGTAGCTTCAATTTGTCAGGGATACAACTATATGTTTAATGGCACTGCCTATAATGCTACCGGAGTTTATACTAAGCATTTGATAAATAAAGTGGGTTGCGATAGCGCAGCAACTTTAGTATTAACAATGAAAATCCCTACAACATCAAATGCCAATGTCGCTATTTGTCAGGGAGATAGTTATCTGTTTAATGGTACAACGTATAGTACGGCGGGAACTTATACCAAACATTTGATAAACAAGCAAGGTTGTGATAGTACAGCAACTTTAAATTTGAGTGTAAAGTTGCCTACCTATTCAACTACAAATATTTCAATATGTCAGGGAGACTCGTATATTTTTAATGGAACTACTTACTCTACAGCAGGTATTTATACCAAGCATTTTGTAAATGCAGTTGGATGTGATAGTACGGCTATATTAAACCTGAGAATTAAATTGCCAACAACTTCTACAACAACGGCTTCTATCTGTTTGGGTGACTCCTATACGTTTAACGGAGTGTCATATAGCACTACCGGTACATACAGTAATCATTTTATCAATTCAGTAGGTTGTGATAGTACAGCTAATTTAAAACTGACAGTCAATCTTCCAACAACTTCAACCACCACGACTTCTATTTGTCAGGGCGATTCATATATGTTCTGTGGAGTAGCATATACCACTGCCGGTACTTATATCGGGCATGTGTTGAATAAATTTGGTTGTGATAGTACAGCCACGTTGCATCTTTCTGTTAAACTACCAACAAGTTCCACAACAAATGCTTCAATTTGCCAGGGTAATTCGTATACGTTTAATGGTAATACATATTCAACTGCAGGAACTTATGTGGCTCATTTGCTCAACAAGCAGGGTTGTGACAGTACTGCAACTCTAAACCTGACAGTAAAAAATCTTAGTTACTCTACAACAAATGCTGAGATATGTTTGGGAGGATCTTATAGGTTTAATGGCACGACTTATACCACAGCAGGGATATATAAAAAGACATTAATTAATTCACTAGGATGTGATAGTATTGCTACTCTTGTTTTAAAGGTCAATATGCCGACAAGTTCTACTACAAGTTTAATTGTCAGTGCTACAAGATTACCTTTGGTTTGGAATAAAAATACTTATTATGAATCGGGAGTTCATACGAGCCCTATGCATTTTGTAAATGCTGCAGGATGCGACAGTACAGCAACTCTGATTTTGACCGTAAAGATGCCTACAAGTTCTACGATTAAAGCGTCAATTTGTGATGGTGATAGTTATTACTTCAATGGAGTTAATTATTCAACTGCTGGTGTTTACTCTGCACATTTGTTAGATGCGGTAGGAGTGGATAGTACTGCTATTCTGAACTTGACAGTTAATCCTGTATTCACAACACATAATAATATCATATTAATCTCAGGCGATTCGTATCCTATAAATGGTCATTCTTATGATCAAACCGGAGTTTATACTGATGTTCTCAGAACAACAAACGGCTGTGATAGTACTGTAGTCTCGCATATTACCGTTGTGAATATACCTAATACGATAACCCCTAACGGAGATGGGTATAATGATTTGTTTATGAAAGGATGGCATATAAAGGTATATAACCGTAATGGAATTGTGCTATACGAAGGTAAGGAAGGTTGGAATGGATCATATCATAATAAGCCGGTTTCAAAAGACACATATTTTTATGTGTTGTACTATACCTCAGAGTCAGGCGTGGGCACTAAAGCCAAAGAAGGTTACTTGATGGTAATCCCATAAAATTTTTGAATAAAGATGAAGAAACTCCTTTTTGCAGTTATATTTAGTATAATGAGTTTACTGATGGTTGCTCAATCTAACATTAGATTGAATAATTATTGGGGTAATGGTCATTATATAAATCCTGCATTTATATATGATAAGTATGAGGCAGTATTTAGTATGGCAGCTCGAAAACAATGGATTGGAGTTAACGGTGCGCCAATGACTTTTTTTGCGGCAGGTAGTACTTATATTGAAAATTTAAATACTCAGTTGGGACTAACGGCAATTCAGGATAAGATTGGCTACACTTCAGTTACTAATCTGGGTCTGACATATGCTTATGCTATAAAACTAGAACACGATTGGCAGTTCCATTTTGGAGTTGGAATGACCTACCAAAGTTTAAGCTATGATATTTCTAAAGTGGATTTGTCGACTGGCTATGATCCTTTAGCATATCAGAGTTTGTTGTCCGAAGATAATTTTAATTCAGATTTGGGAGTAGAGGTTAGCAACAAGTCCTTCAGGATAGGTGCTTCAAGTCAGAATATATTCTCTGTTTTTTCTAATGATAGAAAATATCAGACTAATACAAATTTCTTATATACACGTTTCAGACAACCTGTAAGTAGTGGTCTGGATTTGGGATTTGGAGTGTGTGGAATTCAATACTCCAATATGTATCAGGCGGAGTTTAATCTTACGAGCTACTTCAAAGTACCTCAAAGAACAGGCTTATCTGAATCTCCTGATTTATTTGATGTAGGATTATTTTATCGGACAAAAAGTGAGATTGGTGTGATTCTCGGATTTGATATTAGCGATGCCATTCACTTATCTTATAGTTATGATTACAATATCAGCGGGATTAATAGAAGCTCGATAGGAACAAATGAATTGATGATTACTTACAATCTGTCAAGAAGACCGGTTTGTCATAATTGTTGGTATTAATCAAGTGTTTTTTCTGTTTATGATTCAATTATAGAAGATCAGTTGATTTTGATAAACAAACAGTATATAAACAATAAATCCCGTTTTACTTTCGTAAAGCGGGATTTATTGTTTATTGCGCGTATATTAGTTTTCTGTGCTCATTGTCTGGCATGTACAAATCAGATTTCTGTCGCCGTAAGCATTATCTACTCTCGCCACGTTTACCCAAAATTTATTTTCGGCAACCCATGCAGCTGGATATGCAGCTTTAGTACGACTGTATGAATGATTCCATTCGTCTGAAACTATGCTGTATTCTGGATGTGGAGAATTCAACAGAACATTATCAGTTTTATCGGCAATGCCATTTTCTACTTCTTTAATTTCATCGAAAATTTGTAACATCGCATCCGCAAAACGATTGAGTTCAGCTAGCGATTCGCTTTCAGTGGGTTCTATCATTAATGTCCCGTGAACAGGAAACGATAAAGTCGGAGCGTGAAATCCATAATCCATGAGTCGTTTTGCTATATCTGTTTCGGTAATGCCTGAAGTAGCTTTAAAATTACGTGCCTCTAAAATCAATTCGTGTCCTACGCGACCATTCTCACCGGTGTACAGAATTCCATAGCTGTCTTTAAGCCTTGTTGCCAGATAATTAGCATTGAGTATGGCAATTTTAGTTGAATGCGTCAGACCGGCTTCACCCATCATCCGTATATATCCGTAAGTGATGGCTGTTACGCTGGCGCTTCCGTAAGGTGCAGCCGATACAGTGTTTTTTCCGTATGTAGTACTTGGCAGATAGGCTGCCAAATGAGCTGCTACGCAAATAGGACCCACACCGGGACCGCCGCCGCCATGAGGTATTGCAAATGTTTTGTGCAGATTGAGATGACAAACATCGGCTCCAATGGTTCCAGGGTTGGTTAACCCAACCTGAGCATTCATATTAGCACCATCCATATACACTTGTCCTCCATTGGCGTGTATGGCTTCGCACATGTCTTTGATGTGTTCTTCAAAAATACCATGTGTAGAAGGATAAGTTATCATACAACCGGCCAACCTGTCTTTATTAGCTTCAGCCTTTTCTTTCCAATCATTCCAGTCGGTATTTCCTCCTTCGTCGCATTTCACTACCACTATTTTAAATCCGGCCTGAGCCGCACTGGCTGGATTTGTTCCGTGTGCCGAAGCAGGAATCAGAAGTGTATCACGTTGTGTTTCGCCTTTCGATTTGAAGTATTCACGAATAACCATAAGCCCGGTATATTCACCTGCTGCACCCGAATTGGGTTGGAGACTGCATGACGCAAATCCGGTTATTGATGTAAGGTATTTTTCTAATTCTGAAATCATCTCATTGTAACCTTCAGTTTGATCGGCAGGTGCCAATGGATGTATTCCTCCAAACTCAGGACGACTCATAGGTAACATTTCAGAGGCTGCATTCAGCTTCATGGTACATGATCCGAGAGAAATCATGGAATGTGTAAGTGAAATATCGCGTCGTTCCAGTTTCTTGATATAACGCATCATTTCAGTTTCGCTGCGATAAAGATTGAAGACTTCGTTAGTCAGGTATGGAGTTGAGCGTTCAAAACTTTCATCGAAAGATTTTAAATTTTCAAGGTCTTCTTCCGACGCATACACGGCAGCATTGTCCACCGAAGTGGCAAAAATCTCAATCAATGTGTTTACATCATCAATATCGGTCGTTTCATCAAAGCTAATACCAATTTCACCGGTTTCAAAATAGCGGAAGTTCACTTCGTAGTCCAGTGCTATTGCTTTCAGTTCATCTACTGAAACATCTTCAGGCAAACTGATTTTCAATGTGTCGAAAAAGCTGTAGTTTTCCTGACCATATCCATAAACGGGTAATATCTCATTAATATAGGTAGCTATGGCATGTATGCGTTGCGAAATGGCTTTGATGCCTTCGGCACCATGATAAACCGTGTACATTCCGGCCATAGAAGCCAGTAGAGCCTGAGCTGTACAAATATTTGATGTTGCTTTTTCTCTTTTTATATGTTGTTCGCGGGTTTGTAGTGCCATTCGCAGTGCTGTTTTGCCGTTGGCATCTTTACTTATACCAATTATGCGTCCCGGCATGTCGCGTTTAAATTCATCACGCGTAGCAAAATAAGCTGCTGATGGACCACCGAATCCCATAGGTATTCCCCAACGTTGTGTGGAACCGAACACTATATCGGCTCCCCATTCTCCTGGAGGAGTTAATAGGGCTAAACTCAGAATGTCGGCATCCACAGCCACTTTTGCACCTATAGCGTGCGCTTCGGCTACAAAGTCGGAATAATTCTCGATATTGCCATTTGCATTCGGATACTGAATGATAGCACCAAAGTTCTTTGACGTAAACTTATAGGTGGAAAAATCTCCGATTTCAAGTTTGATGCCCTGTGCTTCAGCACGGGTACGAAGTACTGCCAAAACAGATGGGAAAGTGGCCTGATCTACAAAAAGAATATCTGCTTCATTTTTCACCTGTTCTCTGCTACGAAGATTCAGCATCATAGTTGCAGCTTCGGCAGCAGCAGTGGCTTCATCAAGTAAGGAAGCATTGGCCAATGGCATTCCGGTAAAGTCAGAAACTGCTGTTTGGAAATTAAGCAAAGCCTCTAACCGACCCTGAGAAATTTCGGCCTGATAGGGTGTATAAGATGTGTACCACGAAGGATTTTCGAATATATTTCGCTGTATTACGGCAGGTAGGCAGGTATCATACCAGCCTTGTCCGATATACGAAGTGAAGAGTTTATTTTTCGATGCAATATCGGCAATATGTTCTGCATATTGGCGCTCGGTAAGCGGTTCAGGCAGTACTATTGCTTCTTTTAAACGGATAGAAGCGGGTATTGTTTGATCGATTAGCTCATCGATACTTTTTGCTCCAACTGCTTGAAGCATAAATGCTTCATCTTGTTCTGAAACGCCAATGTGGCGGGCTTTCAACAAGTCTTTCATAAAGGGTATTTTTTTTGTTTTTGTGCCCCAAAAGTAGTTTATTCTTTTCGGAAAATAGCTAAGAATCAGCTAAAAGATTTCAACAATAAGAGAGTTTTCGTATCAAATTTCAAGTTGAAAGATTTCTGTTGAATTATTTATAAATAGTAGATAAAAACACTTGTTTTTTATTCATTTTCTAATGTGCAGATAAACCAATTGAATAATAAATTGTTTATTAAGATGTGAATTCAAACCAGATTGATGACACAAGTTTTCTTTACGATTAAAGTTAAGAGTCATGCTTCGAGATATCAGAAAACAATATTTTTTTTCTTCGTTGGATGAGAGTAATGTGTTGCCTAATCCATTTGACCAGTTTGAAACATGGCTTCAGGATGCCATAGAAAGTGATCAGCTGGAGCCTACAGCTATGATTTTATCAACGGTTGATGAACATTTACAATCTCATTCTAGGGTGGTTTTACTTAAGGAACTTACACTTGAAAGTTTTATTTTTTATACTAACTACGAAGGTCATAAAGCCCAACAAATGGCTTTGAACAACAAAGTTTCGTTAGTGTTTTTTTGGCCAGCACTCGAAAGACAAGTTAGGATCGAAGGAGTTGTAGAGAAAATTAGTGAGGTCCTTTCCACATCGTATTTTAAGTCTCGCCCCGTTGACAGTCAGTTAGGTGCATGGGCCTCTCCACAAAGTCAGCTCATCCGGTCAAAGGATTTTTTAGAAAAACAGTTTCAGTATTATCAGCAAAAGTTTGGTAAAGAGATACCTAAACCGCCGCATTGGGGTGGGTATGCTGTAAAACCAACAGCCATTGAATTTTGGCAAGGCAGACCGAACCGGCTGCATGATCGGCTGTTGTTTACTAAGGAAGCAGGTGAATGGAAAATCTCACGGTTGGCACCGTAATTAGTTGACAATTAATAGTTGATAATTAATAATTATGTTTATAATCAGTGGTTTATGATTTAAATTTCAGATTCTGATACATTTAGAGTATCTTTGTAGCAAATTCTGCTAACTATCAACTGTAATAATGACTTTTACCGATTTTAATATTAATTCTCCGCTTCTCAATGCCCTTTCAGACTTGGGATTGACTCAACCTACCACGATTCAGGAAAAAGCTTATCCGGTAATTATGTCCGGAAAGGATATGGTGGGAATAGCACAAACTGGAACAGGAAAAACAATAGCTTACCTGCTCCCTTGTCTTCGTCAATGGAAATTTACGAAAGAAAAACACCCTCAAATTTTAGTGGTTGTTCCTACCCGTGAACTTGTTATACAGGTAGTTGAACAGGTTGAAAAACTGACTACCTATATGAATGTTCGGGTATTGGGAGTATATGGAGGTGTGAATATGATTCGTCAGACTCCGCTGGTTGTAGCCGGTGTGGATGTTTTGGTTGCCACTCCTGGTCGTTTGCTTGATCTGGCGCTGAATGGAAGTTTAAAATTAAAATCGATTAAGCGATTTGTAATTGATGAGGTAGATGAAATGCTGAATCTGGGTTTTCGTCCTCAGTTGGTTCGCATTATCGACTTGTTGCCAACTAAACGTCAAAACTTGATGTTCTCAGCAACTATTTCGGAAGAGCTAAAAGATCTTGTTCACGATTTCTTTGTTGAACCGCTTGAAATTGAAGCTGCTCCAACCGGTACACCACTCGAAAACATCAAACAAATCGGTTTTCGAGTACCGAACTTTTTCACCAAGGTAAATATGTTGGAATTCTTGCTGAACAATCATCCTGAATTCTCCAAGGTGCTGGTTTTTACTTCGACAAAAAAACTAGCAGATGCTCTATATGAGGAAATAGCGCATAAATTTCCCGGGCAATTTGGTTTGATTCACTCTAATAAGAGCCAGAATAACCGTTTTGAATCCATGAGAGGTTTCAAGGAAAGTGAATATAGAGTGTTGATTGCTACGGATATTGTGGCTCGTGGTTTGGATATTTCGGATGTTTCGCACGTGGTTAACTTCGATGTGCCAGAAGTTCCGGAGAACTATATGCACCGTATAGGCCGAACCGGACGTGCCGATAAGAAAGGCGTTGCACTTACTTTTATCACTAAAGCCGACAAGGAATACCGTGAAGCGATAGAGGCGCTGATGAATAAAAAAATTCCAATGACTGCCATGCCCGAAGAAGTGGAGGTGTCAAAAGAGCTGACCTTGGATGAAATGCCGCAAGTGACTATGAAAAACACGCTGGTAAAACTTCCCAAGAAAGAAGAAGGAGGGGAGGCTTTTCATGAGAAAAAAGATAAAAACAAAAAAGTAAATATGAAGGTACGCCGGGCGGCTGCCATGAAAATAAAATATAAGAAGCCCAAAACCAGAGGACAGAAAAAGAAGAATTAAATGATTAGAAAATGATAATCCTGATATTATTTGTATAAAAGCTGTTTTTTTTAATTTTCCTCAAGACTCTATATATACTTAAAAAAAAAGGCTGAATCAAAAACTGATTCAGCCTTTTTTAGTCTAATTGATAAATTATTATTTATTGAAGTGAATAGATTAAATCTTACTTTCCTATTATTTTATATAGTTTGTATGATACAGAAATTGATATTTTTGGGTATTTTGTTTTCCAAGCACTAAGTGTATTCAACATTTCTTTGCTCATGTGATATTTTATTCCAAAACCGATATTAGAGAAAGAATAGCCAGCTCCAAGAATTACATTCAGCCCAACGCGTTGGTTTAGTTCTGTACCATTGTATGCAAAGTAATGTTTAAAACCTATATTTAATGGCGAACTTACAGAAATGTCTGCAAAAAGTCTTGAATCGTTTTTTAAATAGTTTGTATATCTGACTCCAATTGGAATGTCAATCATTTTTACATCCAGAGTTCTTGTTTTGGAAGATATTAAAATATCTCCAAGTTTAAAATCAACTGTCTTGGTGTTATAAATGTGCTCATAAGTTGGAATTAGTATTATGCTCCAGATGTTACGATTGAAGGGTAAAAAGTATTCTAATTCTAACCCAGCCATCCAATTTATTTTACTCCCAAAATCAAATGGTTTATCATCTATGTTGTAATTCCGAACATACATGGAACTATAATTTATTGATCCTACAATTTTTACATTGAAAACCTCTCTGTCGGGTTTCTCGAAATCTGCATCAACACAATACTCGTACTCGGTGTTATAGAGTTTGAAGAAGTCATTCAATGATTTTCTATCATATTTGATATCCTTCAAATCAACATCTTTTGTATGGTCATTCTGTAAATAGACTAATAATTGTTGCCTAAAAGCAGCATTCTCAAGTATTTTATCTTGATTTATATATTGTTTGTATATAAGCTGTTCTGGAATTGAATTATCAATATTATAGAAATACCATGATCGTTCACTTCCGGTATATTCCCACAATCCGGCTTTTCCGCAAACTAATTCTTTCAAAAATAGTGTTTCTTCTGACCATTCAGGTTGTTTTTTGTTATTCAAAGAATTAATATTGGCCGGAGAACGATCTATTTTTACTTTTACTTTCAAATATCTTGAGTAATTATCAACACCAAATTCTTTGATTGAGTCTACCCCCGCTGTTATAATAGGTCCATTATCTTCTAGTTTGTATTGTATTTTTGTAGGATTATCTAACCAATCATTATTTTTAATCAGACAACTTTTCTTTTCTCCATTGTTTTTTACTACATAACCTTTTGAATAAACTATTTGAGAAAAACAATGTAAGTTGCATTGCAATAAAATGAAAAAGATAAGGATTCTGTGTGTTTTCATAAATATTATAGTTGTTTACTTTTATAGCTGGTTTCAATTGGAAAGAAACCTACGTTTGTTATAATGGTTCGAACTTGAATTATTCAGATGATTTGTTTTATTAATTCTTTGAACCAAAAGATAGCTTTTATTACAATAAATTATACCTCTATATGTAGCTAGTAAATTTTTCAGTTATTTTATTTTTCTGCCTTCAAAATTAAACATTTTATTTTAGAAATCAAAAAAATAACTAATGTATTTTATTGAATAAATGTAATTAAATAAAGAATACAATTTGTGTCTAAATTTTATAATTTAATATTGTAATGTTTAATGAATGAGCCAAAAAAGAAAAAGGGCTGTTCCGCAAGCGAAACAGCCCTTTCCTATTGTAAATACTACATTTAATCTCTCAATGCAGCTTGTGCAGCAGCCAAACGGGCAATAGGTACACGGAATGGAGAACAACTTACGTAATTCAATCCAACCCGGTGGCAGAATTCAACAGACGATGGTTCACCGCCATGTTCACCACAAATACCAACTTTAAGACCCGGATTCACTGCCCGCCCATTTTCTGTGGCCATTTTTACCAATTGCCCCACACCGTTTTGATCCAGTACCTGGAATGGATCGGCTTTCAGAATCTTCTTCTCTAAATAAATAGGCAGGAATGATGCTATATCATCACGCGAGTAACCGAAGGTCATCTGAGTCAGGTCGTTAGTACCAAATGAGAAGAACTCAGCAGTGGCGGCTATTTTAGCAGCAGTAAGAGCAGCCCGCGGAATTTCAATCATTGTTCCTACTTTAAACTCTATGCTGTCGCCTTTTTCAGTAAATAATTTGGCTGCCGTTTCACGGATAATTTTGTCTTGTTCGTTGAACTCAAATTTGATACCTACCAGCGGTACCATGATTTCAGGAATAGCTTTTATACCTCTCTTTTTCAATGCCAGCGCAGCACCAAGAATGGCTCGGGTTTGCATCTCTGTAATTTCGGGATAAGTATTTCCCAGGCGGCATCCACGATGACCCAGCATAGGATTTTGTTCGTGAAGTGAATCAACACGTTGTTTGATAACTTTTAAAGAAACGCCCATGGCCTCTGCCATTTCACGTTGTCCTTTTTCATCGTGCGGTACAAACTCGTGCAATGGCGGATCGAGTAAACGAACCGTTACAGGGCAACCTTCCATAGCTTCAAAAATCCCCTCGAAATCGGCTTCCTGATAAGGTAAAATTTTGGCTAATGCAACTCGGCGTCCGGCTTCATCTTCGGCTAGGATCATTTCACGCATGGCTTTAATTTTTTCACCTTCGAAGAACATGTGTTCGGTGCGGCAAAGTCCAATTCCGGTTGCTCCAAATTTACGGGCAACCTGAGCATCGTGAGGTGTATCAGCATTGGTGCGAACAGTCATACGGGTATGTTTATCGGCCAATGTCATTAATTCGGCAAAATCGGCATCAAGTTCGGCTTCTGTAGTGCCTACTTTTCCTAAGAAAATATCCCCAGTAGAGCCGTTTAATGAGATATAATCTCCCTCTTTTACAACTAATCCATCTACTTCCATGGTTTTGGTTGTATAATCAATTTTCAACGTACCTGCACCCGAAACACAACATTTACCCATTCCGCGAGCCACAACCGCAGCGTGCGAAGTCATACCGCCGCGTGCAGTCAGAATTCCCTGAGCAGCAGCCATACCGGCTAAGTCTTCGGGCGAAGTTTCCACGCGAACCATAATTACTTTTTCGCCACTGGCAGCCCAATCGGCAGCATCGTCGGCATTGAAAACAACTCTACCCGATGCAGCACCAGGCGATGCAGCAAGCCCTTTGGCTATCAGTTTGGCTTCCTTGATGGCATTTTTGTCGAACACAGGGTGGAGTAGTTCGTCCAAGCGATTAGGATCAACGCGCAGAATTGCTGTTTTTTCGTCAATCATTCCCTGACGCAGCATATCCACGGAAATTTTAACCATGGCTGCACCAGTGCGTTTTCCGTTGCGGGTTTGCAAGAACCACAGTTTACCTTCTTGTACGGTAAATTCCATGTCCTGCATGTCTTTGTAGTGATTTTCAAGTTTTGTCTGGATAGCATCCAGTTCTTTGTAAATAGCTGGCATGGCTTCTTCCATCGAAGGATAGTTAGCCAAGCGGTCTGCTTCTGATATTCCGGCTAGTTTAGCCCAACGTTGCGAACCTTCTTTGGTGATTTGCTGTGGTGTACGGATTCCGGCAACCACATCTTCGCCCTGTGCATTAATCAGGTATTCGCCAACAAACTGATCTTCGCCGGTTGCCGCATCGCGACTAAAGCAAACGCCTGTTGCAGAAGTATTTCCCATATTGCCGAAAACCATGGATTGAACGCTGACAGCAGTTCCCCATTCGGCAGGTATGCCTTCCATTTTGCGATACAGAATAGCACGGTCGTTCATCCACGAATCGAATACGGCACATACTGCACCCCAAAGTTGTTCATAAGCAGAATCTGGAAAGTCTTTTCCAGTTTGTTTTTTTACAGCAACTTTAAATTTTGCAACCAGCTCTTTCAGGTCGTTTACGTTAAGCTCTGTATCCAGCTTCACGCCTTTTTCTTCTTTTATGTGTTCTATTATTTCCTCAAAAGGATCTATATCATTTTTATTGACAGGTTTCATACCCAGTACTACGTCACCATACATTTGTACAAAACGGCGGTACGAATCCCAAACAAAGCGGGGGTTTCCTGTTTTGCGGGTCAGTCCTTCCACCACTTCGTCGTTTAAACCCAGATTCAGAATGGTGTCCATCATTCCCGGCATAGAAGCACGTGCTCCAGAGCGTACCGAAACCAATAGTGGATTTTCTACATCGCCGAATTTTGAATTCATCAAAACTTCAACTCCGGCCAATGCTTTTTCTACTTCAGGCTTTAATAATGCTACCACCTGATCTTTACCCAGGCTGTAATACTCCGAACAAACGTCGGTGGTAATAGTGAAACCGGGAGGAACAGGCACTCCAATTAAATTCATTTCTGCGAGATTTGCTCCCTTCCCTCCGAGCAAGTTTTTCATGTCTGCTTTACCTTCGGCTTGTCCGTTGCCAAAGGTATAGACTCTTTTTGTGTTACTCATATTAGATTTTTATTAGAAAATTGGTTATGTGATTTCCTTTTTAAGAATGGCAAAGTTAGTTTTTTTTATGAAAAACTAAAATCAAAATCGTTTTTTTTTGATAAATGTTAGCTAAGCAACAATATTTAACCATTCAGATGATGTCAGAATTCTGTGCTCTTCTGGTCCTAAGTATTTCAATCAAATGAAAATAAGTATATTAATAACAGTTTTCTTAATCCAAATCTCATTAATATGCCAGTATTTATAATTGTGGCTGACAAAATGATATAATGTTAAGTACACTGCTTTTTCTGTTTAAAGGACGTAGCATTCCATTATCAGGAAATTGTCTATAACCATAAACCAAGAATACATTATAACTAAATTGTACATCTCTTCAATTACAATGTATTCTCGTTCGGTTCATTTTTTGGACAAGATTAAAGTTTTTCAAGTACAATCTTTTCACCTGATTTAGTTATAATATCTTCAAAAAAAGATTTCAGCAGAAAATAATCTGATGCCGGATATTCGGAATGATTGAATATATAAGATAGTGTAGCATGAATGTGATTGCCCGAGCTCACTATTTTGTATGATAGAGCATACTTTTTATTGTCAACATTCATGTCTGTTGGAATAAATGTTACTTTGTATCCATTAGGAATTATAAAATCAGATTCATAAATTTTGTGGTTAGTGTAAACCATGTCGATAGGATAGTTACGTTCTTTCTGTTTCAGGGGGTTGACGCCGATTACCTCATTGAAGAACGGCGATACGTATATCTTTGTTTTCAATTTTTCAGGTTTGATAATAGCTGCAAACTTGTAAGAGTATGAATCAGATGCTTTAGCTATATTCTTAATCACCAAACTGGAATCTGAAATTTCGTAATTTTGATTGCTTATGTATTTCAAAAGTTTGGTTTTGTCTACTCCATAGTCATGCGACAGATTCAATCCTAAATAATTATCAGCATTGATTTCAAAACGACTAGTTATTGCTTCTTCTGTAATAGTAGCATTTATTGATGTCTTTATTGTAGAAGGTTTTCCCGCCATTAGATTAACCCACTCTACTCTTTGAGTTTTATCTATTATTAAGCCTTTGTCATTGAGGCATTGTATAGGTAAAGTGTTGTTGTTGAGTAATATGTCGGTAGCATCAGCGATAACTAAAGTTGAATCAATCTGAGCTCCTATTATAACGCTATTAAATCCATCGAAAAAAGGGTAACTTGTTTTTATTTTACCATGGTTTCGTGTGCTTATTAATATGGGACGAGCCGTAATTCCAACTTTATTTAGAAGTCCTATAGCTAAGAGATTTAAATCAGCCGAATTCCCGAATTTGTCGGCTTGTAGCTTGTTGATTTTTTTAGAGTTGTAAATGCGATAAGATTTATTCCATGTGAAATTTCGCTTTACATAATTGATGATCGAGTCAAATTTCTGTTGATTTGTAAGGTGAACCATGCCTGCATTATCAAATAGCTTTTCACCGGATTTCTTACATTTTTCAATAAAACCACCAAAATTCTCATCTTGCATTAGGTCTTCTTTTAATTGTGGCCATGAGGTAAGAATTTCTTTTTTTGAGCCATTGGGATAATGAATTTTTGATAATTGAAAATCCAGTTTTATAATATAGTCGTCGAGTGAGGTAATGTATTCTTCATCTTTAAAAGCGGGGACATTTTTCATTCCATAGGTATAAATCATGTCTTTATATTTTATTGAGCCAAATTGACTTTCATCAGTACTTTCAACAGAGGTTTGTGTCGAAAATTGATTTGCTCCCTGCAACAAATAAGTATATTCATAAAAAGGAATAATATGTACAATATATTCGCTGTCAAGAACCGGGATTTTCCACTGAAAATTCCAGTCCCGAAGATTAAACAGGTATTCAGAAGTAATTCTGTATTTGTATTCAATGACAGTTCCAGCTTTCACGTTAGGAATAGCAAATTTCTGAACCACCCAATTATCGCTTAGTTTTTCGATGTGACAATCCTCTCTGTTTAGCACCGTAGTCTTGATTTCATTATTCTCGTAATTGTAAGCAACAGCCGATAAATCATCAACTTTTTCATAAATATTGTTGGATGTGTACAACGGTATTTCAACTTTGGCCCATTCTGTTCCACCATCCTTTAATATCTTTATTCGGGTAATTCTATCGAAATTTACATTGAAGCCATCTTCGCTTCTTGAAAAATAGGTTAGGGCTTTATCAAACAGAACAACAGCTTCGGCTGATTTATCAAAAGGGCACTCTTTATAATTAAAATCTTCGCCGGTAACTTTGCCGTACTCTTTACGAATGTTTTGCCCCGGGACATAATGACTGATTACTAAAAGCAGTAAGATAAGCTTCTGTACA
>Ga0302170_10000507_pt1 | contig 15405 bp, 13 predicted proteins | sample I_Fen_N2_1_FD_193492 | JGI IMG/M metagenome (GOLD analysis project Ga0302170, IMG submission 193492) | Peat permafrost microbial communities from Stordalen Mire near Abisko, Sweden - I_Fen_N2_1 | ecosystem: Environmental > Terrestrial > Soil > Wetlands > Permafrost | place: Sweden: Abisko...
GGATCAGGCCGGAATTAAAGAAGGCGATATGATTGATGTGAAACTGTTGGAAATTGACCAAAAGACAGGTAAATTCAAACTTTCACGCAAAGCATTGTTGCCACGTCCTCCTCGTGAAGACAAACCAAAAGCGGAGTAAAACCCCTAAATCCCCTAAAGGGGACTTAAAGAAAGAGCTGTAATCCGAAAGGGTTGCAGCTCTTATATTTTGTTGTTTGGTTGTTGTATCTATCCACTGTTAACTACTATTCTTTGTATTTTTGTTCTGTTTTAAGTATCGCGATAAAAAGAGCCCAGGAATTCGCCCTCTTAGTCTTATTCTGAGTGCGCACGGATAATGATCCAGCATTCTGAGTAACGAGCGGATATCCGTCGGCAAAGTAATAACTTCCACTACTACTGGAATTTAACACCAAATCGTTTACTACCGATGACATTACATCCGAAGTAAGATTGACAAAAAAAATAGAGTCAGTTCCTATATAGCAGTTTAATTTTCGGTAGTGACTTAGCTTGCTGCCCACTTTTTCATCCACAAAACATATCTGACCTGTTGTCCCATTAAATGATTTGATATCATAACTCGTAAACACTTCGGTTTCGACATTGCTTAATGATGTTATCGACACACCTTTAAAGGTCAGAGGAGAAGTAAGAAAATCGGTATTGGTAGCACAAGAAGACAACAAGAGAAGGGAGACAACCATTAAGAAAAAAAATGTGTTTTTCATATCGAATATAAGGAGATAGAGATTCAGTATTTTCTAAAGGTTTATACTTGCTTTAGCTTTTGAGCTACAAATATAATAAAATGAATATCACATTACTCTATACCTAATCGAAATAATTGATTGAAAAAGATAAGTTTTATGGCAGTCAGTGCATTTTTTCTTACTTTTGTAAGGTATTGGACTTTGCATATCATTTTATTTTTCCAACACACTAAATATCCGGAAATGAAACTCAAATTTTGTCTGTTATCCTTTCTTTTCAGCCATTTGCTAAGCTTTTCAGCCAATCCGATGGAAAATTTCATCAATAATCCTCTGATGAAAAATGCCAACATAAGCCTAATGGTAAAAAATATGACATCGGATAAAACTACTTTTGAATACAGATCGAACAATGTAACCATCCCGGCTTCTACCATGAAACTGGTCACAACTGCTACTGCATTGGAACTGCTTGGACCTTCATTCTGCTTTCAAACAAAACTTGAAATTGATGGCACTCTGAGCCTCGATGGTATTTTGAATGGAAATTTATATATCCGTGGTGGAGGTGATCCAACATTAGGATCCGAAAAAATGGGCGATCCGGATTTTCTGAATAAATGGGTGGAAGCTATAAAGGAATGCGGCATTAAGAAAATCAACGGACAAATAGTGGCTGACGGAACTATCTTTGATGACGAAGGAGTGAACCCCAAATGGACTTGGGAAGATATAGGAAACTATTATGCTGCAGGTGCATACGGCATTTCGTATATGGACAATACCTTCAGACTGGTATTAAAATCAGGAAATACAGGAACGGTACCCGAGATTTTACGAACAGAGCCGACACTGCCGTCTCTGTTATTTGAAAATCACTTAAAATCAACTGAAATCAACTCGGACAGTGCCTACTTCTATGGAGCACCGAAATCGAATCATCGGGTTATTCGTGGCGAGATTCCTGCCAGCAGAGAGGAATTTGTAATCAAAGGAGACATTCCTAATCCAAGCATGTTACTGGCCGAGCATCTTCAGGAAAAGCTTAAACAAAGTGGTATCTCTGTCAGTGAATTGCCTTCTGATATTGTAAAAAAGGCCACTGAGCGCAAGGTAATACATGTCCATAATTCACCCACCCTGAGCGAAATCATTACAGAAACGAATATTAATAGTAATAATGGTTATGCCGAGGAAATATTCCGGTATCTGGCCTTAAAGAGCAACAAAGTTGCAACATCAAACGGTGCTATCAGGGAGATAAGAACCTATTGGAAAGAAAAAAAATTAAACACAAATCAGCTTTTTATGTACGATGGATGCGGCTTATCACCATTGGATGCAGTTTCTGCAAATTTCTTCGTAGAACTGCTTACCTACATGAAAACAAGCCCGAATAAAGATGCTTTCTTTAATTCTTTGCCGGTGGCGGGTAAAAGTGGTACGTTGAAAAATTTTCTTGTCAAAACCTCATTGCAGGGTAAGGTACATGCTAAAAGCGGCACCATAGGTGGGGTTAAATGCTATGCCGGATATATTGAGAATAATAATAAAACCTACGTCTTCTCTGTCCTTGTAAATCATTTCAACGGAACATCAAAAGCCGCAACAAAAAAAATAGAAGAGTTTCTTTTACAAATAGCGCAATAATAGCGATTCGGCGATAAAAAGTCCATGAAAAAATCAATTGAAAATACCCAAGAAGGATTAAATAGCTACTACACCAAAGAAACTCACTCCACTAACGCGCTGCTATGGGAAATGTCACGGTTTAGCACTTTAGAGGAGGGTTTCGTTGTTCGGGCGGATTTTCAGACTGCAGGTAAAGGACAAATTGGAAATTCGTGGGAGTCGGAGGCCGGCAAAAGCCTTCTTTTCAGCTTAATACTTTATCCACTGAGAATCACAATAGATAATCAATTTATCCTGTCTCAGATAGTAAGTCTGGGTATAAAAAAAACTTTGGACGAATACACTGATGGAATTACCATAAAATGGCCAAATGATATATACTGGAATGATAAAAAGCTGGTGGGAATTCTGATTGAAAACTCGCTGCAGGGAACAAAAATAAAATCGTCGGTAATTGGTATTGGATTGAATGTAAATCAAAAAGTGTTTGTCAGCAACGCTCCCAATCCTGTTTCTCTGCTCCTGATAACAGGAAGGCGTCAAAACCGAAAGTTACTTCTCACCAAAATACGTCAAAATATTCAGAAGTTGTACACAGAATTGAGTGTAACAAAAATTCGTGCCGAATACGCTGAAGCTCTATATCGCAAAGACGGTTTTTATGCTTATCGTGCGAATAACGAAACTTTTCAGGCAAAGATAATATCCGTACACCCCGATGGACAGCTTGAGCTTGAAACTGAAGCAGGAGAAAGAAAAGGATTTTATTTTAAGGAAGTAAGCTTTGTGTTGTCGCCTGTAGTTGAATAGTTATTTCATTACCATTCCTGTCGTAAAGTAATTATCTACCAAAGATTACCGTCGACAAATAATAATTTTTTATTCCACTTCCTCGTAATCAACATACTCACCTTCATTCTTATCAAATATCTTCGATTTTGCTGAAGGCTGCTGATAAGTTTCGGAAGTTGAATTCTGCGTTTTATCAGCGCGTCTTCCAAAACTGAAAATAGAGCGTATAAATCCCAGTACTGTAGTAATAAGTATTAGCCCGATTACCAGTACAAAAACTATTATAAATAAAAGAAAACCTAACATCGGAATATATATTTAGAATACATCTTTAGCCACCCTCTTCACACTCTGAGTAGCCATCATACTATAAAAATGAATACTTGGCACGCCCTGTACTATTAAATCTTTGGCTTGCTTTGCGCACCATTCCACTCCTACTTCAACCGCTTCTGCATCGGTCTTGCACTTTCTCAACTCGACAGCAAATTCCTCGGGAATATCTGTATGAAATATCTTTGGCAAAACAGTCAGCTGATTCATTAACGTTATAGGTTTTATGCCAGGAATAACGGGTACATTTATCCCATTAGCCTGACATTTAGCCACAAAGTCATAATATTTTTGATTGTCGAAAAACATTTGTGTCACCAGATATTCTGCACCGGCGTCTATCTTTTGTTTAGCATAAAACAAGTCTGAATCCAGATTTGGAGCTTCTTCATGTTTTTCAGGATAACAGGCCATTCCGTAAGAAAAAGGAACAACAGGCGATTTCATCTTAGAGCCATCAAGGAATGAGCCCTGATTAAAATTATTCACCTGAACCTGAAGTTCGGTAGCGTTCTTATGACCCGTTGGGGAAAAATCACGTTCATGTTTGCCTTTGTCTCCTCTGAGTAACAGCAAATCTGTTATCCCGAGAAATTGTAGATCGATAAGCGCATATTCAGTTTCCTCACGCGTAAATCCACTACATATAATATGCGGTACAACGGCAATTTTATATTTATTCTGAATAGCTGCTGCAATGGCCACAGTGCCCGGGCGATGACGCTCGGCAACCTGTTCGAAAAGCCCCTGTGCATTTTCTTTGAACACCAATTCACTACGGTGCGTGGTGATATTAATGTATTTTGGGTCAAATTCGCGTAAAGCATCGATGGTTCTATACACACTTTCGATACCATTTCCTTTCAAAGGAGGTAACAATTCAAACGAGAAAGCCGTTGTTTTGGCACTTTTAATCTTTTCTACAACACTCATGTACAATTTGATAATGGCAGTTGAAAATTGAAAATCTATCAGACAATTGACAACCTATATTTATAAATCTGACTGCAAAAATACTAATTTTTTCCCGAAATGAGAATCATGCTCACACAATTGTTAACCTATTCTATCGAAATATAGGATACTTTAGAAACTATGAGCAATATCAATTTGAGAGTGTGGAAACAACCGATAGAGTTCTAATTATAAATCACTCCGGTCAGTTTTTCAGAAGCTTCCCACAGCTTTGCGGCACTTACTCTATCCATCGAAGCAGCGTTCGAACGAACAAGAACAGGATAACCTTTAGTTTCATACTTTCCATCAGGACCAAAGAAATCACTCCCTTTTGCCTCCGGATCGACAGATGCGCGTAGCTCCGGAAGAACTCCCATAGATGCCGGCTGGGTTAAGCGCTTAAAAACAGGGCGTATCAATGTCATAACCCATTTAGGCGCAATGTGTACAAAAAGATTGGTATCAGAAACACCCGGATGCGCAACTAACGCCTTGCAATCTATTTTGTTTGTATCGAAATAACGCTGCAACTCATAGGTAAATAGCAAATTAGCCAGTTTTGATTGTCCGTACGCTTTCAGAGGAGTATATCCTTTGCCTCCGGCGTAAAGTAAATTCGTAAAATCCATTTTACCTTGTTTATGAGCCAGACTACTTACGTTTACTACTCTGGATCTCGGCGTTTTCCGGAGAAACTCCAACAACAAACCGGTCAATGCAAAATGACCCAGATGATTCGTTCCAAGCTGTTTCTCGAATCCGTCCAAGGTCATTCCATAAGGCACCATCATGATGCCGGCATTATTGAGCAAAACATCTAATCGAAGAAAATCCTTTTTAAATTTTGCAACAAAACTATATATCGATTGAATACTGGATAAATCAAGCTCCATAACAGTAATTTGAGCGTTCGGAAAAAATCTGACTATTTCCTTTTTAGACTTTTCACCTCTATCCAGCGAACGGCAAGCCATGATAACCTGTCCACGTTTTGAAACAAAAGCCTTAACGGCTTCAAACCCCAATCCACTGTTTCCACCTGTAACTATTATTGTTTTTCCTGATAAATCAGGCATGTTTGATACAATCCATTTTTGACTTGCCATATTTTATTTATATCTACAGTTTAAGAGGGGATTTACTTCATTGAATGTTTCAGAATTCAACAAAATAAGCCACAATTCCCAAAGCGATAAGAACAACACCAGTTATTCTTTTTGCATGATGCTCCAGAAAACTCAGATTTAATTTATTCACTCCATTCAGTCCAAAATAAACCAAAGCTGACATAAAGAGCAATGTCATAATCAAATAAACGGCAGACACTATAAAAATTCCGGGCCAACCAAAATTGGCAGCCTGAAAATAATAAGCTTCGATTTCTACACATGGCGTTAAAAACATGGCCAAACTCAACGAAGAAATAATAGCAGTTTTTGATTTTCGGTTCTTAAGCTTTTGATCATCCAAATCGAAATGATGGTGATGATGCCCTGAGCGAAAATCCAGTATAAGATAAACGACACCTATCACCAACAGAATAGTTGGCGCAACAATACTTGTAATTGAACTATATTTTTCAAACAGCTTTATGCCTACAAATCCTACTACAACACCAATAACAATGGTGCTTATCATGTGCGAGAGTCCCGTAACCAGAGTTGCATAAATAGCCTCTCTATTTGTCCATTTTTCTGTTTTCGAAATAGCAATAATGGGAATCCAATGGTGAGGAATTAGTGCATGAATCAGGCTAAGGAGTAAACTACCAAGAAATATTTGCCACATGGTTAATGTTGTTTTATTGTTGAAAAAATACAGCCCGAAATAACTTATTTGACCCGTTGATTAATTATGACGGTTGATTAATTTAGACTTTGTAATAACACCGTTGACTAACTTTTGTTTCGATCTAAAATTCAGAATCACTAAAATTCCTGAATATTTGTAGCAACTGTAAGAATTTTATTCAGCAAGTCCACATTCTGCCAAAGCAAGAGCTTCGTTTGACGCTGTTGAATCAGCTCAGCTTTGTAACCAAGCACTAATGCAGGATGATAAACGCATCCGGTTATAATGTCAAACACCGAAATTTGCGAATATCTCTGAGCTATTTCTACAAGTTTCCGATTAATTTCATTCAGCGTTAGGCCTCCGAAATCGAGAATTATCGGGTTTAAATGATTAATAATTTTATCTGAAAAGTTTTCTTCTGAAGCATCAATATAGCAATAACCAGCTGTCAATTCAGCTATTTGTCCACACGCGACATGCTGCTTCAGCGATACCATTTCAGCAGAAATAATACCATCGTAAAACAAGGTATGGGCAGACTCAACCTGCGATTCATCCAAACTGAAAATACGGGTTACAATCCCGCAGTCATCTCTTTCTACGGCGGTTCTTCGGAGGATATTACCGGGCGAACAAAAAGTCAGTTGGCTACCAATGCAGACCATAATTACTGAGGTAATATCTTGTGATTGGGTCGAATGACTCTGCGTCCTGGCAAAGGTTGAGCAGGATTGCCATTCACTTCATAATTTGTAGGATCCGCTTTTTCAACCATTCTCCGCAGACTGTCCTGCATAACATAATCAAACTCCCGGGTCAGGCTTATGCTATCCACAAAGGCATTCAATTTTCCTTTGTAAGCAGTGCTACTCAACAATTCACCCGAAACGGATTTGATCTTGTATTTTCTTATCGCCGGGAAACGGAAAGTATAGCGGCGAAGGATGTTATCGTGATAAGCCATTTTGGAAACGCTGTCTGTTTTACCATTCCAATAGTTTATCCGTAAAACAATCCGTTGTCTCACACTCGAATCTTCCGGTGCAATGCGTTGCAGGAACCTCAACACGTACACATCTTTGTACATAAATCCCTGGCTTGGTATCAGAAACGGTAAACGGGTTCTGGCAGAGTCTTTGGTGAGTACGTATTTTGTACGTTGATTCCACACGTTGTTTTTGATAATTCTATACGACATAGTATCTACAGGATGATACTTGCCATTTTTTATTTCTTTTTGGAAATCAGTCAGTTCTTCAACCACATCAGCGTATACCAGTGTGAAATTCTTCGGGTGTTTAGTATACCACACCAGCGACGAATCAAACTCGGCCTGAGTGATACCATATTTCTTCAGAATATAATTGTAATAAGGAGCTTTTTTGGAATACAAACCATAATTCATACCATTTTCCGCCAAAATAGCATCTGCTTTGTGCATATCCACTAAAACCTCGGTCATATCAGCCTTATTCAACACACCTTTTGGTCGGCCTTCGCAAGCTGATAAAAGCAATATGAATACAAGAAACAAGACTACACGTGTGTAAAATCTATTCGATTGGTTCAACATTCTTATCTTTTTTGGATTCAAGACTTTCATTGAGTTCTTTGCGATAAAACAACAAAATGACAACTACAGCAACACTGATAGCCGAATCGGCAATATTAAATATAGGACTGAAAAAGAGGGTTTGACCTGCCGCGTTGCGAATCAATGGAAAATAAAGCATATCCACTACTTTACCATAAAATAGTGGAGCATATCCACCTCCAACAGGAAGAAACGAAGATACGCTTGCAAAGCTGCTTTCGCCAAATAGAACCCCATAAAACAAGCAATCGATAATATTACCGGCAGCTCCGGCCAACACCAGCGAAATAGTAAGGACAAAGCCAGTTTTGAATTTCTTCCTGATCAGATTGCGAATATAGAAAGCCAACAACACAACTGCAACTATACGGAAAAGCGTTAGAAACAGTTTGCTGATAATTTCCATTCCAAATGCCATTCCGTTATTTTCGATGAAATATATCTGGAACCAGCTGAAAATGTCAACATGGTCGCCAATAGTGAAGTGCAATTTGACATAGATTTTAACTGCCTGATCTATAAACAAAACCAGAAATATCAGTAAAATTGACTTTTTAGTGATTGACATTGAGAGATATCATTATTAATTAATATTCAACCCGAGATAATCTATGAAAGTACACCTGACTGCAACACCCAGGTTTTAAAAAAACACAAATTCGACAACAGGCAATTGCCCCGTTGCCGAATTTCGTTATGTTTCAACTTCTTATCTTTTTTCGTTCTTAGCTTCGATGCTCAACGTAGCATGAGGCACGGCACGCAAGCGTTCTTTCGGAATCAATTTCCCTGTTTCCCGACAAATTCCGTAAGTTTTGTTTTCGATACGAATTAAAGCCGATTGCAAATGTTGTATAAACTTCATTTGGCGTTGAGCCAATCGTCCTGATTCTTCTTTCGAAAGTGTAGCAGCACCTTCTTCCAGTACTTTAAAAGTGGGAGAAGTATCCATTACATCGTTCCCATCCAAATTGGTAATGCCATTGCGCAATGCTTCGTATTCCAGTTGCGCTTTTTCAAGCTTTTCAGTGATCAACGTCCGAAATTCTTCCAATTCAGCATCTGTGTATCTAGTCTTCTCAGCCATATTCATAAATTTAAAAAAAGGTTTTGAAATTCTCTTTGTAAAAGCCAGTTAGACTGCTTTTTTAATTGCCTGCGAAAATAGGAAATAAGTTTCAGTTTGCCAATTATTTTTGTATTTAATTTTAGCTAAACGCAATATATATTTATCATAACACTTAGAAACAATTTTCAGGAAGATACACACGCAAAAAAGTCCGTTTTAGCCAAAGAGGCTATTTTACACTTTTTTCACCGCCACTTTCACCACATACTCATCAAACTCCAACTCGGTGGCTTCGTTCAAATTCAGCACCAATTCTACCGAATTTGCCAGTGTTTGCGAAGCAATATAACCTGCGTATTCATTCACAGCATTGTTTATCTCGTCGCGTCCTTCTATTTCGATGGAGATTTTGTCCACTATTTCGTAGCCATTTGACTTACGGATATTCTGAATACGATTCACCAGCTCACGGGCTATTCCCTCGCGAATTAAAGCATCAGTTACCGTTATGTCAAGCGCCACGGTGAGTTTGCCTTCATTGGCAACCAACCAGCCCGGCATATCTTCGGTAATAATTTCTACATCTTCGGTGGTTAGCTCCACGTTGCCTGTTGGTAATGCGAGGACAAACACTCCGTTACGTTCTATTTCGGCTATTTCAGGATTGCCAAATGAGGTCATTGCCTGAGCAATTTCTTTCATTTGTTTACCGTATTTCTTACCAAGTGTTTTGAAGTTTGGTTTGATTTTCTTTACCAGATTTTCCATGTCGTTGTCGGCAGGAATTACCTCGAACTCTTTCACGTTAACTTCGGCCTTTACCAAATCGGCAATGTAGCTGAGTTGATTGAAAGTTGTCTCGTCGGGTGCAGGAACCACCGCTTTGCTAAGCGGTTGACGCACTTTCTTTTCTGCTTTACGGCGTAATGCCAAAATCATGGACGAGGTCTGTTGTGCCAATTGCATACAAGCCTCAAGGTTGCTGTCAATCAATGCTTCGTCGTACGTTGGAAAATCGGCCAGGTGAACAGATTCACTGTTGTCTTTTCCGGTAACAGCATTCAGATCGAGGAATAACTGATCGGCAAAAAACGGAGCAATCGGAGCCATTAGGCGTGTAACGGTCTCCAAACAGGTATAAAGTGTTTGGTAAGCCGAAATTTTATCTTCGTCATACTCGCCACCCCAGTAGCGTTTGCGGTTCAGGCGAACATACCAGTTACTGAGGTTTTCACCCACAAAATCGGATATAGCGCGTCCCGCACGGGTTGGTTCGTAAGTTTCGTAATATTCAGTTACATCCTTCACCAGTGTGTTCAGCAGCGAAATAATCCACCGATCGATTTCGGGGCGATTAGCCATCGGAACTTCGGCTTCGGCATAGGTGAATTTATCCACGTTGGCGTACAGCGAGAAGAACGAATACGTATTGTAAAGCGTTCCGAAGAATTTACGACGCACTTCGTCGATACCTTCCGAATCGAATTTCAGGTTATCCCAGGGCGATGCATTGGTCATCATATACCAACGAAGCGGGTCGGAACCGTATTTCTCAATCGTTGAGAATGGATCGACACCATTGCCCAAACGTTTCGACATCTTGTTGCCGTTTTTGTCGAGTACCAAGCCATTTGAAATTACATTCTTAAAAGCAACACTTCCTTTGACCATCGTGCTGATAGCATGAAGCGTAAAGAACCAACCGCGCGTTTGGTCAACACCCTCCGAAATAAAGTCGGCAGGGAAGCCTCCTAAATCCCCCACAGGGGGACTTAAGAGTGCGTGTTTGATAAGTTTTAGCGTTCTATTGAGTTTGTATAAAACCTCTTCGTTTGAAAAGCGAAAGACCCTAAAGCCATTACGATTTAATATTTCTGTTCTTAATTTATCAGCCTCCTTAGTCTCTGGATTATTATGATAACCACCATCAACTTCAATAACTAATTTCTCGCTAAGGCAAACGAAATCAACGATAAAGTCGCCGATAACATGTTCTCTTCTGAATTTAAAATTTTCGAGTTGATGACTTTTTAATGCTTCCCATAGAACTGTTTCGGCAACAGTTGGTTCTTTTCTTCTGTTCTTTGCATTTTCTTTTAGAATATCATAAATCAACGGATTTGCAGTATTGTAGGGCTTGTCTTTCTTCAAGTCCCCCTGTGGGGGATTTAGGGGGCTGGTCTCAAACGGGTAATGAACCTGTGCATACGGCATAGCACCCGAATCGAACCAAACGTCGATCAGGTCGAGCTCACGTTTCATTGGTTTGCCTGAGGCTGACACCAACACGATGCCATCCACATACGGACGGTGCAAGTCTATATTTTTTACTGCGTAATTTTCGGCAGTATATTCACCCACTTTAAAGTTTTTGTAAGGATTTTCGGTCATAAATCCGGCTGCGATTGATTTCTCGATTTCTGCCATCAACTCCTCTACCGAACCAATGCAGATTTCTTCGGTTCCATCTTCGCTGCGCCAGATAGGAAGCGGAGTTCCCCAGTAGCGACTGCGCGATAAGTTCCAGTCCTGCAGATTCTCCAACCATTTACCAAAACGTCCTGTTCCGGTAGATTGTGGTTTCCAGTTGATGGTGTCGTTGAGTGCCATCATTTCCTCGCGGCAAGCAGTGGTTTTCACAAACCAGCTATCCAACGGATAATACAATACCGGTTTGTCGGTACGCCAGCAGTGTGGATAGTTGTGTGTATGTTTTTCTATTTTAAATGCCAAGCCCTGTTGTTTCAACATCACGCAGATATCAATATCCAACGTGGCATCATCCTCAGTCAGGCTACTGTCATACGCATTCTTCACAAAGCGTCCGGCATATTCGGCATACAATTCGGCATTGACGTTTGAAGCTACAAACTCAGCGCTCAAATCTTCCAGTTTGAAGAATTTACCGGTGCGGTCTACCATCGGCTGGCGGTTGCCATCTTTGTCGATAAGCAACATAGGAGGCACTCCGTTTTGCTTTGCTACGCGATCATCGTCAGCACCGAAAGTAGGTGCAATGTGAACGATACCTGTACCATCTTCGGTGGTTACAAAGTCGCCGGTGATAACCTTGAAAGCGCCTTCGCCCGGATTTACCCAGGGGATCAGTTGCTCGTAAGGAGTTCCGGCCAGTTCTGTGCCTTTTTTGCGGTCAAGTATTTCGTATTCATTTTTGCCCATAACGGCTGCAAGCAGACTTTCGGCTAAAATGAGGTTGCAGTCTTGTTTGGTATACGGATTCTGAGTCTTTACCTTTACGTAATCGATGTTTGGTCCAACACACAACGCGGTGTTCGAAGGCAAAGTCCATGGCGTAGTTGTCCAGGCCAGAAAGTATGTGTTCTCTTCGTTTTTCAACTTAAACTGAGCCACGCAAGTGGTATCTTTCACATCGCGGTAGCAACCGGGTTGGTTGAGCTCGTGTGTTGAAAGTCCGGTGCCGGCAGCCGGAGAGTAAGGCTGAATGGTGTAGCCTTTGTATAATAAGTTTTTGTTATAAAGCTGTTTCAGCAGCCACCACAGTGTTTCGATGTAGCGGTTGTCGTAGGTGATGTACGGGTCGTTCATATCCACCCAATAACCCATTTTGGTGGTCAGATCTTCCCATTCTTTGGTGTATTTAAGCACGTCTTTGCGGCAGGCGGCATTGTAGTCGTCCACGCTGATTGTTTTGCCAATGTCTTCTTTGGTAATGCCCAGTGCTTTTTCCACACCCAGTTCCACAGGAAGCCCGTGAGTATCCCATCCGGCCTTACGTTTTACCTGAAAGCCCTGCATAGTTTTATAGCGACAAAAAACATCCTTGATCGTACGTCCCATCACGTGGTGAATGCCGGGCAGACCGTTAGCCGAAGGAGGTCCTTCATAAAAAACAAACGATGGTTTTCCCTCGCGGGTTTCTATACTTTTATGGAAAATGTCCTTTTCGCTCCATTGCGACAACATTTCCTTGTTGATGTCCGACAAATTCAGACCGCTATATTCTTTAAATTTTTTCATCAGAAATATGCATTTACCAATTAATACGACCACCGGACAGACCGATAACCATTTCAGGGGTGCAAAATTACAAAAAATAACTGGAAAGAGAAAGAGACGACCAAAGGCAATTATTTTAAAACCCGACACTTGAAAAAATTCATAAGTTATTTTTTCAAGTATCGTCGAAAAGTATAACCTCCGCCAATTATGTACTGTAAATTGTGTATTATGCATTATTTTCTGTCATTCTGTCACCCCTACCCCGCTGGCACTTTTTTTGGATAACAAAACGCCAGACAAACCGATAAGTCGGAGTACGACTTTAAGTCATGCTCAGACTAAATATTTATAAAACAAATCAACATATTAAACCAATTAACTTATAAACTACAATGGGTAAAGGAAACATCGGGGTTACGAGTGATAATATTTTCCCCGTTATCAAGAAATTTTTGTACAGCGATCACGAAATCTTTTTGCGTGAATTAGTATCGAATGCCGTAGATGCCACACAAAAGCTCAAAACGTTGGCGGCCGTTGGCGAATACAAAGGCGAACTGGGCGACCTCACTGTGCGCGTGGCCATCGACAAAAAGAAAGGCACACTTACCATTTCCGACCGCGGAATAGGTATGACCGCCGACGAAATTGACAAGTACATCAACCAGATTGCTTTCTCGGGAGCCGAAGAGTTTTTGGAAAAATACAAAAACGATGCGCAAGCAATTATCGGTCACTTTGGGCTTGGTTTCTATTCCTCGTTCATGGTTTCAAAGCAGGTTGAAATCTTTACGCAGTCGCACAAAGAAGACACCGTAGCTCAGCACTGGGCATGCGATGGCAGCCCCGAGTACAACCTGGAAGATACCATCAAAGCCGACCGCGGAACCGACATCGTATTGCACATCGACGATGAAAACAAAGACTTCCTCGAAGAATCAAAAATTCAGGAATTGCTCACCAAATACTGCAAATTCCTCCCTATCGAAATTGCTTTCGGCAAAAAGAAAGAATGGAAAGACGGCAAAAACGTAGAAACTGACCAGGACAACATTATCAACAACACCAACCCTGCCTGGACACGCAAACCTGCCGACCTGACGGAAGAAGATTATACTAATTTTTATCACGAGTTGAATCCAATGGGCGAACATCCGTTGTTCCACATTCACCTCAACGTGGATTATCCGTTTAACCTCACCGGTATTCTGTATTTCCCAAAAATCAAGAACAACATCGACATGCAGCGCAACAAAATTCAGTTGTATTGCAATCAGGTGTACGTTACCGATCACGTGGAAAACATCGTACCCGAATACCTGACGTTATTGCACGGTGTGATTGATTCACCCGATATTCCGTTGAACGTTTCGCGCAGCTACCTGCAAAGCGACGGCAACGTAAAGAAAATATCAAGCCATATCACCAAAAAGGTGGCTGACCGCCTGAACGAAATTTTCAAAGCCGACCGCACCGCCTTCGAAGAAAAATGGGATAACCTCAAGCTCTTCATTCAATACGGCATGCTGAGCGACGAAAAATTCTACGAACGTGGCGAAAAATTTGCACTTCTGAAAAATGTTGATGGAAAATACTTCACTTTCGAAGAATACAAAACATTAGTTGGCGAAAACCAAAAAGACAAGAACGGCGATGTTATTTACCTGTACGCCAGCAACAGTGACGAACAATACAGCTACATTCAACACGCCAAGGACAAAGGTTACGACGTACTGATTATGGACGGACAACTGGACGTACACGTGGTAAGCCAACTGGAACAAAAATTCGAGAAAACGCGTTTCGTTCGTGTTGACAGCGATGTTATTGACAAAATCATTCAAAAAAATGACGACAATAAAGTAACGCTCACCAACGATCAGCGCGATGCGCTCGTTACCGTTTTCGAATCTCAGATTCCTGCTTTGGAAAAAACCAACTTTATTATCACTTTCGAGCAACTGGCTCCAACTTCCAATCCCGTTTTCGTAACACAAAACGAGTTTATGCGTCGCATGAAAGAAATGTCTGCACTGCAAGGCGGTGGTGGCATGATGAATTTCTATGGCGAAATGCCCGACAGTTATAACCTGGTGGTAAATACAGCTCATCCGGTTATCGAAAAACTGTTGAAAGATGAAGAGACTGCTTGCTCAACCGAAGTTAGTCCTTTTGCTACCGAACTGGCTCTTGCCGAAGAAAAGAAATCAGCTTTGAAAGACAACCAGAAAGGCAAAAAAGACGAAGAAATTCCAAGCGAAGAAAAAGCTCAACTGGAAGAACTGGAGAAACAAATTCAGGATCTTACCGACAAGAAAAAGGCAATTTATAAAACCTTTGCAGGAGACAACAAACAAGTGCGTCAGTTAATCGACCTGGCATTGTTGGCAAACAACATGCTGAAAGGTGAAGCATTGGCCAACTTTGTAAAACGAAGCGTAGATCTTTTATAATAGACAGCTGAAAATTGAAAATTTACCGGCGATAGGACTTTAGGTTCTATCGCCGGTTTTTTATTCAGTAACATTGAACCTAAATAT
>Ga0302170_10000511_pt1 | contig 15334 bp, 21 predicted proteins | sample I_Fen_N2_1_FD_193492 | JGI IMG/M metagenome (GOLD analysis project Ga0302170, IMG submission 193492) | Peat permafrost microbial communities from Stordalen Mire near Abisko, Sweden - I_Fen_N2_1 | ecosystem: Environmental > Terrestrial > Soil > Wetlands > Permafrost | place: Sweden: Abisko...
ATAAAAGTCCACATGTGGGGTTATAAAGCTCATCTTTAGAGCATGATCCCCCTATCGCCAATGCTAAATCTTTTATAAGGTATTGATTGCTCCAACCATTTTTAGTTTCATATTTTACTACATCGCCAACCTTAAATACTGGATTTATATCGGCAATTATCTTTGAAATAGAATCCCAAAAAAGTCCACGATTTTCTAACATTTTGCAAATCTCTTTTTTCTCTGAATAAGTCGCTAGTCGATCATGCCTTTTACGCTCAGCCCCAATTCTAAAACCATCGACCAAAGTAGTTATCCCGAACAGGGCGCAATACAGCTCAATTGGCTGATCATCACCTTTATAATCACCTTTTAAAATTCCGATACACTTTTCATCTTCATACTCGGTGTATATGAAATCGCCATCCTTGAATTTGTAGCTAGGTGTTTCTTTCTCACAAATAGAAATAGTACTGCCGTTTTCACTTGTTTCTATTGTTACCCGTGTACCGGGTATAAGTTCTATTTTCTTTTCCATCTTATTATTTATTTTACTTATTATAATTAACACAAGAAATAATGCCGTAAACACAACATTCTGTATTTGATCTACCTTGCTCGGAATATGAAATAATACGTCACATATATTTAATATCAATAGCATGATAAATAACGTTACTAGTATTTTATTCATTTTAAAGCGTTTTAAGCCGTTTTTTAGGCGGCTAGTTAAAACTGTATTACTTCTCCGAATTATCGGCACCATCGTACGGAAAAACATCTACGATAGGCGTTTCCGCTATTTTGTCTATGACGTAGTCCGCCATAGTCCCGCGCATGTGCTCTACTAAAGTATTATTTGCAGCATCCAAACTTGATGCATTAACGAGCATGAAACATGCAGTTTTCTTTTCTGCTCCAGTAGTTTCATTTAATGAGATGAACGATAGTTTACAATCGTACCACTTATCTGCATCGGAAGTTGCTCGACTATTTTCGCCAAGAATTTTTTTAGCCTCTGCGTCAATTAAATTGATTCCTTGATTAGCTGTTACAATTTCAGTGTATTTCGCTCTGCTTATATCTGAAATTAAAAACTCGCCACTCATGAAAGGTTGTAGCTTTTCAATTGTTCTCGCTTCGGCTTCGGTAAAGCTCTGCGCATCTATTAAATAAGGCTCGGTTACTTTCTTCACCATGCCATTCTCCATTGTTTTTTCGTATCTGATTTTAGACACGAACCAGTTCTGCATCATTTTACTAAAATTTATTTGTTATTATTCACTTAGCATATCGAATAAAGTAGGAGCCGTAACATCCATCTCGGCCTCTCTAAGATAGCTCAGTCCATCTTTCCAATAGCCGTGATTCAGCTCTACGCCACATCCGATACGCCTCTTTCTTATGGCGCAATATGGAACGGTTGATATTCCACTAAAAGGGTCAAATACAATATCGCCTTCATTTGAAAATCTATCAATAATCCTATCGACAATATCGAGCTGAAGGGGGCAAATATGGTTCTGTCTATTCTTCTGTGTTTGTTTACAGTTAAGCGTTCTCATACGAGTTACATCATCCCATATCCAGTCTTTTTTTGAAACTGGGTCAATCGCCATAAACGTTTTTGGCAACTTACCATAGGAGTCTAATTCTTCGGCAAAATGAACATGTTGCTCGTAGCTGTATATGTGTTCTTTTTGATAATTTCGGAATAGAAAACGAAGCTTGTCTATCCCCGCTCCCCGCATATCGTCTATACTCAAAAGTGTATTCCCGCTACTTTTCCAACTTGCATGAGCATCTATTTGCCATTTCGCGAGTGAATAATCTACTTTGCTCTTTGTCACTGGAGTGTCGGCATAGGCACGTGATGTGTCAGATGGCAACTTGCGAAAAAGCAACACATATTCAGGACATCCAACACCCATTTTAGAACCATCTTTGCACATCTCTGTGTAGCCAAGGCGGTATGTTTGGTTGTTCTCCCTTACTACATCCGTATCTACTGTAATCATCCCGAAGAAAATAAATCCATGTTTCATATAATGGCTGATGCACATTGCATGGAAAGGATCTAGTGATGGCATTCCTAATCCAGTTGCATTTCCAAACAAAATTCTATCTTTAACGTGTACAGCCATAACTCTACCCGGTTGAAGTATTCGAAGAAGTTCGGGAGTTAGGTAATCCATTTGCTTGAAAAACTTTTCATTATCCGAATTATGTCCGAAGTCGTTATACGTTGGTGTATATTCGTAATGGTTAGAGAATGGCACAGATGTAACGATAAGGCCAATAGAATTTTCTTTCATGCTTCGGCACTCTAATACATTGTCGTTATTGAAAGATTTCCATAATTTACCGCTTTTCTCCTCTCGCTGAGCAAACATCCAGCGCATCATCTTTTCTTCCGCATTAAGCCCGAAAAGACCATTTTCGCGTATTATCTGCACCATATTATGAACCATCTTCGTGTGTTGATGCCACTTTTCCATAAAAGACTTGAAAATTTCGCCCTCTGATTCTGCATACACAAAAAACAGGTCAACAGGGAATAGCTGCATGAATCTGTATATTCGTGCAATTGCTTGAAATTTATCGTTAAATCGATAGTCGATGAACATGATTGCCTTATGGCAGTGATATTGGAAGTTCAAACCCTCCCCTAACATCTCTGGTTTAGCTGCAAGATATTTCAATTTACCATCCTTGAAATCCTGTATAACTTTATCAGCTTCGTTGTCGTCTTGAGAGCCATATACAGCTTTACATCCGGGTAACGCCTTGCATATAGCTTCCCTCTCACTTTCAAGATCATGCCAAATGAGAAAATTATCATCTTTGTTTTCTGGGCGGTTTATTATTTCTACCACCCTTGCAACCTTTTCGGACATGTTATCTCTACGCTCTTTTGCGGCATCTGCTAATCCAAGAGCAGCTTCACGGTACATTTTAAAATTCCCATCTCGATCTATGCCGGCTGTTGAATTATCAACGGACACTATTTCTTCGTGAGTAATAAGTTCAGGAAGTGAATACACATTGTCAGGATATCCTAAGTCTGATGGTTTCGTTAAGAATAGAGCCCAAGTTGATACCCACAACCAAAACTCTTTCTCCTTATGAGGATATAATGTGAGATTGTTTGCTTTCGTTGAATCTCGTTGAAAGAATCGAGTAAGCGCTTGCCCTGTATCCATCACTCCTAGATATCCTGCATAGTGAATCATTTCCTTAAATCGATTCGGTGCAGGTGTGGCGGTAGCGACAAATTTATAAGGAACGGCATTGAATTTGGGCAGAAACGTTTGGTATGTTTTTGTACCATATCCACGAAGTACACTAGCTTCGTCTAAAGAGGTGGCTGTAAAATAGGAAGGATCAATATCTCCATCTCTTACACGCTCGTAGTTGGTAACCATTATATCGGTTTCGCAAGCCCCTATTTCAGCCATGTTTCGAACGTATTTTATTGTAAGAGAAAGATGCTTCTCTGATTGCTCTAGAAACTCAATTACAACTCGTTTAGGGCATACAATCAAACCTTTACCTCCTTTGTTTTTAAGTATTACTCTAAGTATTTCTAATTGAGTAACCGTTTTTTGCATACCAAAGGATGAAAAGATAGCGCGGCATCCACCTTCAACCGCCCATATAACAGAATCTTTCACATGCGGATATAGACTATCAGTCAGCTCTTCTTTATCTATTTTAAACCCTGTTTGATGGCTAATTGCCATCTTTTGTTTTAGAAAATCTAAGTATTCCATTTCAATTAAATAATACGTTAGTAAGTTGACGACCCCGACTTACAACTTGCCATAGTCCGGGCTTTTCTTCTGTTATCGCTAAATCTTTTATCTCTCCGAATCTTTCTATGTTTCCGCAAAGATCAACTATCCATCCGAACTCCTTATCCGGGTGCGGACGGATCGCTCTGCCTACTATCTGATAGTAAAGAGCAAGAGACATTGTAGGGCGAGCCATTACGATAGTGTCTAATTCAGGATAGTCAAAACCAGTGGTAAGTACTCCTACATTTGCAATGACTTTTATTTTTCCACTTTTGAAATCATTCAAGAGTCTTTCTCGCTCCGGCTTGGGAGTATCTCCTGATACTATTTCACATCCCTGAATCTCATTTGCAAGCCGCTCAGCCTCTTTTAAGAAGCGCGTGAATACGAGTATTCCCTTACGAGGTGTTTCCGCCTTATAGAGTAATCTATTCACAATAGAAACAAGAAAAGAGTAAAAGTCTACTCGCTCATACTCTTTTAGCACCGATCTATCCGTGTAATCCGCTCCAGTGGAATTTTTTTGTAACTTCCTACTATCCCACCCGACAGGCGATAGCTGATAATAGTTCAGCTTCGCCAAATAACCCATATCTAACAGTGTGGATATTTGGACCTGATAAATTAACTTCGAAAAGAACTTAGGATAAGTTCTTGTTAGAAATTTAAGCATAGATCCTTCCATTGTGGATTTCAATCTATACGGCGTGGCCGTTAACCCTAATACCTTGCAATTTAATTTTTCTAGAAAAGCTTTATACATTCCCTCTTTCGGATTTACTAAATGGCATTCATCGATTAGAATGTATTTGAAATGCGAAAATAGTTCAGGATGATTTATCGCGCTGCCTATCGTGGCATAAGTTATTCTTGAAATTTGCTTCGATCCCATTGAAGCGGAATAGACAGAGCAGTCAAGAATGCCATACGCGCATATCTTAGCAAAATTTTGCTCCAAAATTTCTTTAGAGGGCTGAAAAATCAGCATGTGAGAGTTAAGTCTTGCGGCTATATCTGCAATTACTATTGATTTTCCTGAACCGGTCGGGAGAACCATTAACGAATTCTTATCAGTCTTTGATAGAAAGTAAGATACAGCTTCATCACTTGCTTTTTTTTGGTAATCACGTAATTTAAACATGTCAGATTCTTTTTATTTTGGATTTTCGGGGCATTTACCAAGTTCGTATAATCGACAAATTCTTTGGCCGTTACCCTCAAAGGGAACGAAACAAGTCCTTTTTTTACAGGCGTACTCTGCCACCTCGTATTCACGGTATTTTCCGTCTCGGCATTTATATTTTATTTTCATATTCCTTTCTCCTTTCTTAATTTATTGCTTAGTGCTTTGTAGTATTTTATTAATTCTTTATATTCAAAATCAGTGAACTTTTTAAAGGTTGAAGATTTCCATTTCAACAAATCGAATCTTTGCTTACCTATTTTTATAATTAGGTTTTCACGATAGCCATCCAAATGATCTGCTTTGAATCGATTGCAAAATCGGCACTCCGCATGACAATTATCTTCATCGAATCTCGTTGCTGTGTGAGTTCGTGAAAAATAATGACCACAATCGGCTTGCTCAAAGGGCTTTATTTGCCCACAGCTGATACATCGGAAGAATCCATTCGGCATAGCATCTCGGAGGCGAATAAAAAGAGAAAACTCTCTATCAAGTTTGGCTTTATAATCAGGCTCTTTCTTCGCTTTATGAATTTTTGAGCCCTCTTTTTTATTTTTGTAAAACATGCTATTTTTTTAATACTGATTATTGAACTCTTTAGCCAATTTTACGCAGGCTTTATAAGTAATATGTTTTAATTTTTCTCTAATGATATCACACACATCATAAAATGGACTTTGGTCTGCAAAGCAAAGAAGTATTCCACAATTACTGCAAAATAATTCTACCCATATTTCCAAATATTCGGTATCATGATACACTCTTTTTTTGTGAGCGCATCCACATATAGGACAAATATCAAGTCCTCTTTTTATTCTTTTTACAATTGTTGCTTTACTTACTTTTTTCATTTTTCAGTCTATTTATTTTCGTTATATCCGATTTTAAAAGCCGTAAAGCCTCATTTGTTTTCACATCCGAAGGATCAACTCTACAATGCGAACAAACCCGCTCTACATGCCGTATTAGTGCATCTAGAGTATAATTAGGTATCTCTGTTTTCATGTTTTTTTTGTTTGTGGACGGAAGAGAATCGAACTCTAACTATATGGAGTACTCGGTACATATAGCGAACCGCCCCGCCCAGATTTGCCACCTACACGCTAGTAGGTGGACTTTCTAACATTAATCAAATAAAAACTCTTAAATTATGAATTTATGCCCTCGCGGGTGTGCAGTCTGTTAGATTCGAACTAACAACATTGTGTACTTTAATGCCTTTTTTCGTCCAAATGGACTAAGCGTCTACCAATTCCGCCACGACTGCATGTGCTCGTCTTTCCGAGCTGTCATGGCTACCAAACATTCATGTCAGCTTGCCCTACCTCTTTTTTCAAGGTGCTGGTTATAACTCGTAATGAGTTGTTGGTAAGTGCGGATTCGAACCACAACCTACTCCCTTTCAGCGAAAGAGAATCGTGTCTACCGGAATAAACCATTTACACCACTTACCATCCTATTATACCACTTTAAAGTGGGTGATCTTATTGTTACCATCTGTACTATGTTGGTTTCCACACCGTTTATATATACTCCTTATTTCTCTCTATTTCATTACTTATATGAAGTAGAAACTCATTCTCGTTAGGAGCGGGAAGATATATACCGGCTTTAGCACTAGCCCAATTTCGGAATCGGTCTATTGCAAGTGTCATATCTCCAGTGTCAAGTTCTGCAGAGCTTCTAAGATATATAACTTCAAGACCCGATTTATTCACTTTGTTTCGTTCGAATATCGTTTTGTTGCAAGTCCTTTTGAAGAAGTCTATCTTAACCTCTTCTAGAGAAGATCCATATTCGCAAGCGAACCATCCAAGAATTAAATGAAGGTAACGGTTTTGAGGAAGCGTTCGATTTTTGTTTTTTTTCTTGACCTCAACAACCGACCCTTCCTTAATAAGTGCATCAACTTTATTTTTGAAATCAAGAAGCTGATATTCGTTTTTTAAATCATAAATCATCTATAGCAAAAATCTTTTTGTCTGTTATCCGTTCTTTGTTCTCGTTTAAAAACCGTATGAACTCTTCACAATGTGAAGTGAGCTTCGGTATATCTCTTTCGGGGACGAAAGTGTAACTCTCTGTGTACGTATCTTTAAAGTCCGTAATGTTGTACTCAAAGAGCCTTACGTCATTGCCATTCTGCATCAAAGCATAAGGATAAACAAGGTGCTGAAAGTGATCTTTGAACTTAAAAGTTGAATATCGGCTTGTTGTCTTAATGTCGTGCACAGAAGTTGGCAACAACTCGTCTATAAATCCATATACAAGAACATCACCGTAACAGGTTGGCAAGATAGCCTCTGTTCTCACTTGAGTAAGAGCCCCCTTGAAATAACTTGCAAATTCACGGCAAAGAGGGATTGGAAAAGTAAATGCACATTCTTTGTAGATAGCTTGATAATACATGTTATCAGGCGTTCTTACAACCTCTACATCTTTGGGTTTCCTGTTCTCTATTAAGGCATCTATCAATTCATTAAAAGCAGTTCCTCTAGATGCTGCTTCGCTATCAAATGGAACTCTGTTAATGCGATTGATAAGTTCCTCAAATTGTATTTGTGCAAACTCCTCTTCCGTGTGTGGCGGATCTTCTGAAAATCCCCAATACTTCTGATAAATTACATCTGAGTGAATGTAGTCGTAGAAAGAGTCGAGGATAGTCGCATAAAATTTTCCTATAAGTTTATTCTTCATACTCAATCTTTTCAAAGATGATTCCTCTCTGATTCATGAAATCACCCAATGCGATAATATCTTCACGCGTGCCGGAAACTTTGAAAGCTCTGACGTATATATCAGCCTGAGAAGCAGAAATCGCCGTTGCTTTTTTAGGTTCAGGCGTTGCTTGAATTTGTACAACCGGGGCAACGACCTTTTCTGATTCTGCTTTTACCTTCTCCCTATTGGCTTTCAGGCTATTGGCATACTGTATTGTCGAGTTGATATTAAGCGTGTCAAGATACAGGGACTTTAATAAGTCTACATCTTCACCAATAGCTTCAAGAGTTACAATATCATCCTTTATCTTAGCTATCTTGCTTTCAATCTCAGCCTTGATATCCTTCTTTTTAGTAGTCTTATTCAGCCATTTTTCTTCAAAGATCTTACCTAGAGTTATAAGAGTAAAACCAGTTTCAGCAAAAAGGCTTTCTACAATCTTTCTTTTATCATCCTTGTACTTCTGATCGCTCTGTTTTACCACAGAATCGATTTTTAAGGAGCATTCGGATATCAGCTTTATAGTTTCATTCACCACTTCTTTAAACTCGGCAAATGGCTTCATAAACTCTTTTTCAAATTCAAGCCTTTTAGCGTTTAATGCCTTTGAAGCCTTGTTGAGCATAGCCTTGTCTTTCTTTGCAAGGTCTATGTTCGATTCATTGTAATTTGAAATGTCATAGTTTGGTAAAGCATTTTCCACCAACGCTTTTATTTGCTTTGCATTGGTGGTTAGGCTTCCTAGTGTCTTTTCGCTTACTACTAATTCAAGATCCTGTTCTTGAATATCCATTTTCGCTAAATTGCTCATAATAAACTCGGCTCTAATTGTTTCTCTTCGTACTTCTTCTCTTTGTTAAGGATCAGATTTAAGGACTTGGCTTTCACTGAAAGCAGTTTCCCCGCCATTTGTTTCGAGCTTCCTACGTGTTCAAATTGATCAATTCTGCTGATAAAGTCATTTGCCGATTGAGCATCTGTAATAAGAGTGATATCTTCTTTTATCTCACTAATGACTTTGTCGTATTTAGCAATTTCTTCTTTCTTTGCAGAGAGCATAGAAAGATAAGGATTGATAACATAATCCTGAATAGCTGTATTCTTGTGCGTTGGGTTTCCCTTTGCATCAATAATCGTAGGTATTTCCATTACAGACGGTAAATTGCAAGTATTCTTACCATCGTTTCTTGCAGTAGGGTCGAAAGTAATCGTTCTACGAGAGCGTCCATTTTCGGTTCTTGCTTCAATGTACCCCAATAAGTCAAGCTCTGTTACAATTGAGTTATACGACTTTTCTCTTAGCGATGGTATAAACACCGTATCATCACCCTCTTTTCTCGTGTCCCTGTGTGCCACAAATACTATGTGCTTATTCAAATTAGAAATGTTTCTAACGAAATTTGAAAATTCCTGATTGATTCCATTCCAATCTTTTAATGCAGGGGCTCTGTTGCCACATTTAAATGAAATGATGTAGTCCATCATTTTTCCGATAGTGTCAACTACTATAGTTTGATAAGAATCTAGATTCTCACTTAACACACTCTGCACATCTTCCCATTGTGATATTTGTACGGTGTCTACTGATTTTAAATGCTCGATGTTGATTCTCTTTACGCCATTGTCAAAATCGAACAGAAGAGGTTTTGGAGCACTCAATGCGTATGTTGATTTTCCCATACCGGGTTGACCGTAAACCATCATCTTAATGTTTGATGGAATTTCTAGTTCATTGCTTTTACGAATTAAACTCATAATATAATAGTTAATAGTTATACTTACTTTGATAATTTGGTTGCTATTGCAGCAACGTTTTTGAATGATTCTTTCAAATCATAATACTGTTGTTGAGATTCAGACCAAAGTTTGCTACAAGAACTAAGTCTTTCTTTCAAACTTTCTACTTCTTCTTTCAGAAGTTTGTTTTCTGATTTGAGGGTTTCATTTTCCACATTGGAAACACTTGTATCTTTCTCCATTTTTTTGTTATTTGAAATTAATTACGCTCATTAGTTGCTCTGAAGATAATACAGAGCGAATTTCTAATTTAGAGTAGCAGATTGGCGAATTAATAGCGGGACCCATCCTTTTCTTTTTAATCAGGCCGCCGTTGACCATCTTTTCTAAAAGAATAGGTTCTTTGCCTAAGGACTTCAACCACCGATACGCCTCTCTCTGCTTTATCAAGTCGTTTGTCGGTTCACGCATTTTGTCGTTAGCCGCTGCACCCAGTTCGGCCGCTTCTTGCAATAATCTTTTCAACTCATAGAAATCGAGTTGAATCAATTTCCTCTGAGGTTGGTTCATACTCTCCTTATTACAAAGAATTTTCCTAGTGGTGCACCCTCTTTCTGCAAAGAGTACTTTACTTCTTCTTTCTCAATCTCTCTATCGACTTTAGCCGCTCGATTTAGGTCGGCCACCATGCGAGAGATTTTGAGATAAGCTACAACAGGAAACACAATAGCCTCCCCTTTTACGAGTGCCTTGATGCGCACTCTTTCTTCTGTTTCTTTTGCCATATTATTTATAAATTATAATGTACTTAAAAAATGACGGCTACTTTCACAAGCAACCGCCAACCAACAAACAATCAAACCAAATGAGTTATGCGGGGTATATCTTATCTTTAATAGATTCGAAATAGTCCCATATCCCATTCGATATATTTGGGTATTTATGATTGCCACAAGTGCATACTACATTCTGCACTGTTATGCAGGTATCATACTCACCAAAGCGATCTTCATAGAGTTCTCTTTTATAAGAAATTGTGAAAATAGCATCCCCTATTTCAATGTCGATATTTCCACCCTCAAAATATTCTAACATTGTTTTTAAGGCTGATTCAGCAGCCTTTTTTATAAATGGTTTCATCTTCAATCAATTAGTTTTTCGTAAATCCGCTCAAAGTCATCTACGTTGCGAATTATGTAGCATGATAGAGCAAAGAAAATAGCACAGATTATGCAGAATAAAATAAGGCACTCTGCACTTATAAGTAATGCAATTAAAGAGATTATCCACGAAAGAAGAATAACCTCTTCTTTGTGTAATTTAATCCCATTTTTGGCTCTTATGAAGCCATATATCGTACGTTCATCTTCATCCCTACATGCTGAATAGAAGAAGTAAAAGCCAACTATTACGATAGTCGACATCAAAGTTAGTCCAAGTGCTTCCATGTTAGTCTTTTATTAATTCGGGGAAATATAAACTCGTGTCAGGCTCTGAAATCCTGAAATGTAACACGTCACATACAGCAAGTTGAATTGCTCGGGTGTCAATATACCCTATCTTGCTGTAATAGTTTTTACGCATGCTGATAGCAGAGAATTCTTCGTCAGAAATATTTCTAAATATCATATCAAGCGTTTTGTTGCTCGCAAACAGAAGATTGGTCTGTATCGCACCAGTATCTTCTATTTTTTCAAGAATGGCAATATGCTCTCTGAGTATTTTTTGCAATTCAATTAAATTCTCTCGTCCTTTCATGATTTTGTTTGTTAAATTAGAGCTTCATGCAGGATTCGAACCTGCGACCCGCACATTACAAATGTGCTGCTCTGCCAACTGAGCTAATGAAGCTTGCACCAGTACAGACCCCTAGACTGTATGCTTACTGCTTAATAGAGGGTTTTGCGGTGGTATATTAGTTAATTTCGCCCATTATCGCGGTCACGGCATTTCTGCTACGCGTTTTTTCGAAAGTCACATGTGTGTGAACACATGTTCAAGGTTCAAGAAGTCAAAGAGCTAATCAAGTAGGTGTGCAGAATATTCTCTGCGTCTGCACACCTTTTTTTATGCGATTCTAATAAGATTCGCTTTTTTGAAGCAACGCCATTCTTGACGTTCTGTGTCGAAGTAGGTTTGTACTGTGTCAGACTTTTTTCTTTCTACACCCGAAGTTTCAGGTGTTAGCTTATCCGAAAGAGTGCCAAATGCTTCTCTTACAGTGCCATCTACTTTTTGAAAATAGAATTTCACAATCTTGCTTTTCATTGCTATTCTAAGCTTCACGTTCGCCCAAGCACATTTTAAAGCTTCGCTAAGGCTGTAACCATTTCTTTTTACGAGTTGCCACGCTAGTGACATAACATCGTGCAGGATTAATTTTTTCATTTTTATAGAGTTTGTTTGTTGTATTCAATAAATAGTGCTATATTTGCATCAATGTTTGTTTGATGTTGCAAATGTACACACTTCTGTGAATACTACCAAATAAATTAGTCACAAAAATGTGTGTGTTTGCAAAGTTTAACACTTTGGCGCAAGTACACATTATATATAATAAAATAGGACTATATTTTGCCTAATTTTTATATTGTATGCTATATTCTAATTGCGCTAATTCACAAAAAAAAGTATACTGCACACTAATTTATGATTTATGGAAACCATAGGCGAGAGAATATCTTCTGTTATTTCACATTTTTGTGAATCAAAAGCGGATTTTGCAAGAACTATGGGCGAAAAGCCCAATACGGTGAGCAACTGGACTGCAAGAGGCAAAATAGGAATGAATGTTATTACAAAAATAACTACAGCATTTCCTACTGTAAATGTGTCATGGTTACTAAATGGAGAGGGTAATATGATTAATACAGAAGATGCTCCTAGGACAGAACCCAATAATGAAGATGTTTTTTATATTCCGCTACTACCAATATCTGCGCAAGGAGGAACATTGAATGATTTTGTTATTTCCGTAAAGGATTCGGATTGTGAGAAAATAATATCTCCTATTAAGAAAGTAGATTTTGCAGTTCAGGTTTCAGGAGATAGTATGGCGCCTGAATACCCTTCAGGCTCTCAGGTATTAATTAAAAAGATCAACGAACGCGCTTTTATTGATTGGGGTAAGGTGTACGTACTTGATACGTGTAACGGAACAGTGATAAAAAAACTAATGCCTGCAACCGGTAATGACCCTGATAAGGTAATGTGTGTATCTATAAATCCGGAATATCCTCCTTTTGAGATTAACTTTGAACATATATTCGGAGTGTACAGAGTTATGATGTGCATGTCTATTAAATAATCATTTATGAAAAGAATAATATTACTTTTATCTATTTCAGCATTGTTTTTTGGATGCGACAATAGAACCCCTCAGCAGAAAGCGCAGGACGAATTTAATTCCGAGCAGAAAGAATTTAAAGAAAAGGAGATTAAGCACAAAAAATATATTGATAGCTTAGTTAATGTAGCGGGAGGAATGACGGACGAAAGATTCATCATTAAAGATAGAATGAATGCTCTATCTGTTTTAAAAAAGGATTATCCAGAATTAAAGGATGAATTTGATAATTTAGAAAAAAGTATAAGAAATGACTGTAACTAATATGAAAAAATCAATACTGTTATTATTTGCTATTCCCATACTTTTAGGATGCAGCAGTAAAGACAATGAGCCTGAAACACCCTCAGAAATATCGTCTATTAAATTTTCGGATCATTCTATTTCTATAAAATATGGAGAGTCTAGAAATATTTCTGTTGACAAACCTATAAAAGATTGCAAGTTGTATTTCAAAAGTGATTACTGTGCCTCTAAATCAATTTTCGGTGACAGCGTTAATATTTCCGCCTCAAAGGTCGGTAATACCTATTTGTATGTAGAATATAAAGGGGTAAAAGATTCTTGCTTTATATCAATTAAGCCGAAAACTTTCTATTTCGGAGACCCAATAATTGAACTTGGTAAATCTAGGTCTAATGTAATAAGTGAAATGCTAGGTTACCAACAAGGCGGAACTATTGGAGGATATACAGGATTAAATTATCAATACAACTCCGATTCAAAAGTGTATTATCAATTTGACGGATCGAATAATCTTGTTGCCGTAAAGCAATCCCTATTGAAAAGCTCATATTCTGTTAGCAATATTCTAAAAAGCATGAACGAAAGATTCAATTATAAAAGTTCGTCAGAAACCGTTTATTGGTATTCAAACGAATCATCGGTATTTGTTAGAATAGAAAATACAACTTTTTACATTTATATATGGTTCGCTAAAGATGCTTTAATTATGAATGAATATTTTCCGTGGTGATCAATTTCTCATAAATTGTTTTACGCATGTTTTACGAAAAAAGAACATGGTGTTCATAAACAATTGATATTAAAATATTTATACGATTTTGTAGAATAGGCTTCTAAGCTGTGGGTCATGGGTTCGAATCCCATCCAGATCACATACGTAAAGTCGCTGATATTCAGGTAGTTAATAATAAAACATTAACTACCTGTTTTCGTGTTTATACGGTTTTGATACAAAAAAACAAGTAAAAAACACGCTATTTGTGCGGGTAGGATTACAAATAGATTACAAAAAATTGACTATGGCAACTTTTACAATTTGTATCAGGTCTACTAAAATAGTTGAAAGACCTGTACCTGTGTTCATCCGTATCACACATCAACATAAAGTCGGATACGTGAAAACTCTATATCTTGCTTCCATCAATGATGTGAAAGAGTCCAACGGAAGTTATGAGATTACAGAGAACTTTATATTGCTCGAATGCCTAAAGCTGATCGAGGATTATAAGAACAAGCTGAACAGAACTCCGCATTACGATCTTCTAAGTTGTGGGGAGATTGTCGATATACTGGAAAATAAAGATAATGCTCTCTCATTTACCGCTTTCGCAAATCAGCATATCAATAAGATGATCAACGAAGACCGGGAAAGAAGTGCCCGAAACTACAGAACTGCACTAAACTCTCTGATCAACTTCTACGGAAAGGAGGATATCCTATTTCAGGAACTTACCACAAAGCGTTTAAACGAATGGGTTGAATCCCTATCAGGCACAGCTAGAGCAAAGAACATGTATCCTACATACATGCATCACATATTCCGTTGTGGAATGGATGAATACAATGATTATGACCTCGACATCATTAGAGTGCCAAACGAGCCTTTCAAAAAGGTGAAGATACCTAGTGAAGATGTACCTCAGAAAAGAGGGCAAGATTCCACTATCATTAGAAAGTTCTTTGAGCAAGAGCCTTTTCCGTCCTCTCAATATGGTGACAGCGCAAGAGAAATTATAGGATATGAAGTAGCAAAGATTATAATATGCCTTGCCGGCATTAATGCGGCCGATCTGTATGATCTAAGAAATGAATCCTACAGAGATGGAAAACTGTGCTACAATAGAAAGAAAACGCGTAAGGAGAGAAAGAACAACGCATATATGGAGATCAGCGTTCCGGATATGATAAAACCACTCTTTGAAAAATACAAAGGAAACACTCGCCTATTCAATTTTAGTGAAACGTATTCTGCGGAAGAGAATTTCTCTCGTGCTGTGTCGGTAGGCATTAAGAATATATGTAGCCGTTGTGGTCTTCCTTACATGACAGCATATTCTTTTCGCCACTCATGGGCCAGTATAGCCAGGAATGAATGCAAGGTATCTATGGATGACGTTGCTTTCTCTCTGAATCATGCTAGTGCGCATAATGTTACGGATGGATATGTCAAAGAAGACTTCACTAGAGTAGATAAGATAAACAAAAAGGTTATCAATAAGATCTGAGAATGTAAAATAAACTGTGTCATGAAAGAAAAAAGTATTAACTTTGCAAAACAGTTTAAATTATGTCAGAAGAATTTGATTTTGAAAGTATCAAGAA
>Ga0302170_10000513_pt1 | contig 15323 bp, 7 predicted proteins | sample I_Fen_N2_1_FD_193492 | JGI IMG/M metagenome (GOLD analysis project Ga0302170, IMG submission 193492) | Peat permafrost microbial communities from Stordalen Mire near Abisko, Sweden - I_Fen_N2_1 | ecosystem: Environmental > Terrestrial > Soil > Wetlands > Permafrost | place: Sweden: Abisko...
AGTAATAGCCAGTTCCAATGCTCCCACTCTCGTCAGATTATCATCTGGATTCTCCAGATTTTCAAAAAGTTTCTCTGCATTTGGATCTTCAATAAAATCCCAATCGACTGGTGGAACAATTTCAGGTAAAACTTTAGGGGGATTCCATTTGAATCTGCTCTCTTTATGATCTTCTTGAATCGCTCCGTTTTTTAGGAGTTCATCGTAAACGTAAGCGGCAAATAAAAATGCTCCATAATCATTACTGTGGGTATAGTCCGAAGGGAAATAATATGACTTTACTTTATCCCTTCCAAGTTGTGTTACCAATTCTTTACTTTTATAATGTAGGTCTACCAGCGGTATTTGAAACTCTTTTGATATTTTTTTGCATTCTTGTGCATAACCATCTAAAAGATCATTATAGGTATCATCATTTCCCTTCCAGGTGTTTCTGGCTAGTGGCGTTACAAGAATAGGCTGCGCACCCTTTTCCTGAATCTCCTTTATGTAAAGGATCAGATTTTGCCTATACCCACCATCTGCCATAAGATGAGCTAATTTTTGATCATTGTGTCCAAATTGAAACAGACAAATATCCCCTTCCTTGATCCGGTCTAACATGATTTTATAATGACCTTCACTTCTAAAACTTTCGGTTGTTAGTCCTGAATGTGCGTGATTCGATACTGCAAAGGATGTTCCTAAATAATATGGTAGCATCTGTCCCCATCCACTGTAGCTATGTGAAGGATAATATGGGTAATCTGCGCTTTGATCACAAATTGTTGAATCGCCTGCGATATACATAGTCCTGCATTTTACAGCTTCAATTTCAATATGCTGCAGATGCACTTTGTCTCCTATCACAGTTATATCTAATGTAGAATCTTTCATTTCAGTAGAATACCCTCTTGGAATGATAGGACAGATATTGGTAACAAATGTTTTCTCAAAGCAATGTCCTGCTTGAATTGATCCAATATAAGCTAGCCTTCTACGTCCAAGAAATATGTAGACCTCTTTTACTTCTTTTACGGCATATAATGTTATTTTAACCTGATAATTACCTTCTTCAGGAATTTCTGTAATAAAAGTCAATGGAATCTGGTCTGAGCAATTTCCATCGATATAGCAGCCATATTCATCTGCTATAATTTTAGTGATATCGCTTTCACGGTACCAGTAAACAGTATCAAAACCACTGTTTAGTTCCGATATCTGTAAGCCATTTTGTTTTCTTTTGTTCTTCTCAGTCAAGAATCCAAAGTTAACCTTTAGATCACTGTTTGTCATATCATATAGCATATTAGTTGGTACCCTAACGCCATCTTTTTTCTGTAAACTAAAATTATATTTCATTTGAGCCCCTTTCTGTCTATGCAATCGTATTTTTGTGTGAAAATGCTTTCCTTTCACACCTTTTAGTCGTCTATCATTTATAGAGCACTGTCGCTTCTCATGTTTTCGTAATCTAGCAGCCCGGCAAAAAAAGCGAGTGCAAGTCCCTGTCCCCATCCCTGAATCCAGTCTTTTGAAATATTACGATATCCGTCTCTATCCCTCATAACTGCAGTTCCCCCTGATACATCTAGGACGCGGCCGTCTTCACTGATATACTGTTTTATGTCTTTTATAAATTTGTTCACATACTTTAAATGCAATGGATTACCTTTGTTGAGCATTGCTGCAGCAATACCACAACTGGCCGATACTTCTTCATATGACTCATTATCATCTAGTATCGTTCTCCAAAGTCCATTCTTAGTCTGCAATGTTTTAAGCACTGCCAACTGTTCATTTAAGGATCCTACAATATCCATAAACTGTGGATATAGGTAACATTCCGGCAAAATCTTTCCTACTCTAGACATTGTATATGCTGCCCAGGCATTCGCACGTCCCCAATAGAATCCAGACATATTATCACCTGTAATATTGTTGTAACCGTGATACCACAATCCGGTTTCCTTATTCTGCAAATACTTGATATGCCAGTAATATTGATTCAGCGCATCTCCAATAATCTCTTCATCCTTCAGCTTTACACCGACACGGAGTAGAAAATATGCTGCCATAAACAGCGTATCTGCCCATGCCTGTTCTGGAAAATCATTGTTTGCAGACACAGTATGTTGTAATACCGAATCTCCAAAACGTAACGCTTTATTCCTGATGAAATCAACCTTGCTCATAACTATTTTCCAGTACTTTTCATCACCGGTTGCCTCATAAAGTGTAATCAAACAATGTCCCATAGCACATGTATTTACAGTCCATTCAGGTAATCCAAGTTCAATATATTCATCTATTCTTTCTTTCAATAGATTAAGATACTTTTCATTTTTTGTTACTTCATATGCCATGCTAATACCATAATAGGCCACACCACAGGACCAATCCCATGTCAGATCCATTCTCATAGTTCTGGTGACGATTTTATCTACAATCTCTTCTATCTCTTGTTTATCAAATTCTAAATTATACATATGCACCTCTATGTCTGTTTTCTATAAAAGGGGCTGCCACAGTTGTAGCAGCCCCCCACATTTCTACTTATTATATTTTAACTTATTACTTTGCAATAATATATGAACCCTCATCGATCAGCTTTTGCTTTTCGTCTAAGATTTCCTGATATCCAGCTGCAAGATAGTCTTTGCTATACTTTGTGTACTTTGCGTCAAACTGATCTGTAGTACATGTAACACAATCCACATAAGCTGTTTGCCACAATGCTTTCAAATCCGCTGTGTATTCAGACGCTGACTTAACTGTCTTCGTGAAGATAGGAGTAATTACACCGTATTTCGAATTATCATTAGCATACTTATAAGCATCTGAAATAAGTTTTTCATAGCCTGCTGGTGCCAATGTCTTCAAGTTTGCTTTGTATGTTTTTTCTTCTGTATCATAATGGGCAACTTCTTGAACCAAACACCAGTAATCTTTGTTGTTATTCTTTGAAAGAGCAGATTCTCCTGTAAATCCTGCAACAGGTACTGCAATTCCATCCACCATTGTATAGTTCTGGCCTTCTACACCATTCTGAAATTTAAACAGATTATCTGGCTGATCCATCCAGTTAAGTAACATCCAGATAGCAGCACGCTGTTCGTCAGATGTCTTTGAATTAACACCCATAATCATGCCGTAAGGTGGATACTGATAATATGCAGCTTTTCCATCTGCAGTATTCGCACCAGTATTCATGGTAGCAACCTTTGCATTTGGGTTATTTGCTAACAGAGAAGAAATGACATCTGTTGAGCTGTTGATAAAATAGTCATAAATACCGCTCTTGCCTGATACGAAATCAGCTTTTGTGTCTGTATCTTTTACATTTAGATAAAATTCAGGATCAATTAAGCCTGCATTGTACATTTTATTCTGCTCTTTTAAGTAATCCTTCGTTGGCTGCCATGTAAATGGAGCAATATTCAAATCCAGATAAAGTGCTTTATCCTTATCTGATAAGTTAGAAGGAAGAAAGTTATATTCGAAAACGAAACTTGATGTAAGCAATTTACCGCCACCATTACCAAGTCCTGCAGTTTTCCATGCAGCCTCTACCTTCTCAAGTTCAGCAACGGTTGTAGGCATTGCCATATTTACCTTATCCAGCCAGTCCTGACGGATCAAAGAAACATAGTTATAGTAGATTGGAGTACGCTCGCCAAATGCGAATACATTCTTACCATCGAGTTTTCCATAAGTTGAAATTGCATCTTTTAGATTTGCATAATAATCTGGTGCATAATTAGCAATTTCGTTCAAATCCAAATCTTGTATAGCGCCTTCGCTATAATAATTAACAGCCTGAGGCATATCATAATTAAAGATAATATCAGGAGCAGTACCAGCTGCAATCATCTGCATGTAATCTGCTACTTCTGTTGTACGGCCGACAGCTACATACTGTACTTTAACATTGTACTTATCGCCAAACTCCTTTTGCACCCATTGCGTATAATAGTTATTTGTAACATCCCATCCTTCATATGCGCGATCATAAACTGGTATCTTAATTGTAACAGTGTTTTCAAATCCCTTGGAGTAATCTTTGTATGCCCCATTTTGGAAGTTACCACTGGCGCCTGATTCACTAGTCTTTGTAGCCTTGCTTCCACAGCCGACAACGGTCATGGCAGCCATCATTGTTGCCAGCACAATTGATAGTGCTCTCTTCATAATTCCTTTTCTCATTGCTAATCCTCCTTTAAAATATGTAATTAATTAGAATATAACTACCCTAGTTATTGCAGAATCCACATTCTGCGTCATCCTTTTACTGCGCCAACCATAGTTCCCTGTACAAAATACTTCTGTACGAATGGATAAACAATTACAATAGGCACTGTCGCAAATATAATACATGCGGCCTTCAGTACTTCAGGATTTGTAAGTACACCTGTATTTCCTCCTTCAGCCTGAAATGATTCTTGTGAAGAAACAACCAAATAATATAATTTTAGTTGCAAAGGTCTTAAATCAACTCGTTGTTTGATATAAAACAGTGCATCCTGATATGCATTCCAACGTCCAACTGCATAGAATAATGCTATAGTTGCGATAATTGGCTTAGAAAGTGGAACAACAATCCGTGTTAGTATTTTAAAATGTCCGGCTCCATCTACAACTGCTGCCTCTACCAGGCTTTCTGGAATGCTCGCACTAAAATTATTTTTCATAATCAACAGATTAAATGGTGCAAAACACAGTGGAAGAATCAGACTCCATATAGTATCCAACATATGTAAGTTTTGAATTAACAAATAATCCGGAATCATACCAGCTGCAAAATACATTGTGAACAAGATCAAAAATGTCATTAACTTTGCGCCTTTTAGTTCTTTTCTGCTTAATGCATATGCTGCCGAAATCGTCAAAAACATACCAATCACAGTAAATAAAACAGTAATTAAAACTGTAACCAATAAAGATCTAATTATAGAGCTATCCGCAAAAATCTTTTGATAAGCCGTTAAATTAAAGCCTTTTGGTATGAGGACGACTTTGTTTGCAACTACATATGCCTCATCACTAATTGAGACTGCAAATACATGAACAAATGGAAACAAACATGTTAACGAAACTAGAATTACAATTAGCCAGAAAAAAGCATCCACTATCTTTCCTATGATTCTACTTGATTTTATTTTTTTTGTTTTCACTTTTTTCCCTCCTAAATAAGTCCTTCTTCTCCAATTTTTTTAGCCACCCTATCTGCTGCAACAACAAGAATCAATCCAATTATAGACTGGAATAATCCAAGTGCAGTTGCTTCGCTGAACTTACCACTCTGAATGCCCCACCGATAAACAAGTACAGGAATTGTTGTTACATATTCCGTTGCTTTTGCATTGGATAAAGCCATGATTCGTTCGAAGGAACCCTGCATCATTTTGCCCAGATTCATGATTAAAAGAATTATAATCGTGCTTCGAATACATGGAAGAGTAACATGTAAGCAGCTCTGCCACCGGTTAGCTCCATCAATTTTTGCAGCCTCATATAGTTCAGGGCTAACATTTGTGATAGATGCAAGATATATAATTGTGCCCCAACCCATTGTCTGCCAAACGCCAATCAGTACATATGTAATCAACCACCAGGTGTTTTCCTGTAGAAATGGAATTGGACTGGAACCCATATTGGTAATCAGTGTATTTATGACGCCATTGCTTAAACTAAATAGCTGATATCCAAGAGCTCCAATAATTACCCAAGAAAGGAAATGTGGGAGATACATTAATGTTTGTGAGACTTTTTTGAACCACTTGCAACGTATCTCATTCAAAATCAATGCCAGAATAATTGGCATTGGGAAACCAAATATCAAATCTAAAACATTGAGTAGCAGCGTATTTCTGACTGCTGGCAAAAAGTCTCTTTTTGCAAAGATTTTTTGAAAAACTTCAAATCCAACCCATTCGCTGCCGCCAAAGCCTTTCGCAACCTTGTAATCTTGAAAAGCAATCGTAAGTCCGTAGTAAGGTATAAATTTGAAAATAATAATAAATAATATTGGTAAGAACATTAGTGCATATAATTGCCATGTCATTTTTAGATATAGCTTCGTACTGCCTTTACGCTTTACTTTAGCATATTTTTCGATGTTGTTTATCTTTTTCAACTTTATCTTAGCCTCCTTGTATATTTTTTAAGTTATTTTATATTTTTATTATACATTTTGCACAATGCCATGTCTTGTCATATGAAATCTATTTCTATGCATTTTTGTCCATTTAATGCAATATCAATTGCATTTTTTTAACCACGATTCTATAATGTAATTATTAGTAATGAAAGGTCGTGAGAATTTTGTCAAAACCAAAAAAAAGAATCATTGAATTCCGTAATTACAGTTTACAAACAAGTTTTCCAGTTTTACTCTTATCTGGAGAAGAATGGCATATTTCAGACATTCCAGCTACCAGACTTCATTTCCATAACTGCCTAGAAATTGGTCTGTGTGAAGAAGGCAGTGGCACTCTCGAATTTATGAACAAAGTGCTGCCATTTCATGCAGGTGATGTCACGCTGATTGCCAGCGATGTTATCCATACCACCTATTCCGATCCTGGAACCTCCAGCAAATGGAGCTACATTTTTATTGATGTAGAGGAATTCTTTCACCCTTACTTTTCTTTAGATATACTGTCTCAAAATGACATAATTCAAAAAATAATCTATTCTTACAGTGCTATATTTTCAAAAGATAAATATTCCGATATTTACATATCGGTCATCCATATTATTCACAGCCTAAAAAATAAAGACTTGAATTACAAATACGCGGTATTTGGAACAATGATGGCCTTTCTGGTTGATGTCATGAACATATATATTAATCCTGATGATCCTGAGCTGTTTAATATACAGACTTCAGGTGATTCTCTAGCCATTACACCTGCTCTAGATTACATCCGTAAAAGTTATATGCTAGATTTCTCTATGGATTCACTTGCACAGATGTGTGGTATGAGTTCTACTCATTTCCGTCGCACTTTCTCTGCTGTTATGAATACTAGTCCTTTGGAATATCTAATAAAAATCAGGATTGAAAAAGCATCTTTATTCCTTCAAACAACTGATATGCCAATTCTGAACATATCAGAAGAGGTAGGTTTTCATTCCTTGTCGAGTTTTAATCGTCATTTCAGCAATATTGTGGGTGAAACACCACGAGACTGGCGCAAAAGAATGTCATTTGCGCATAATCTTTCAATATTCCAGAATACAGGCTGGATGACTCCGCCCAAAGAATAATGTGGCAAGTAATAGGATGATTTCGATTGTCTTAAAATTCATTTCATCTTTGCTTATCTTACCACTTATGATAGGGACATTTATGTTTTCTTACTGCTGCCCTCACTTCCACAAAACATCCGCAAGCCTGGCAGGTTGCTGACAGAAGCCACTGACACATTCTGCACAGTTCAAGCCGTTCCAAAAAAAGTGCATCTGGTGCCTTCTCTGATTTCGGTAATTCAGAAATATAACGATATACAATATCCTTTTCTTTTCCTACCGTCGCATCTATCAGCAGGCATTTTCGACATTCTCTGTGTGAAGGATTCTGTTCCACTATTGATTTTCCTCGATGCGTAGGAGCACAATACTGCATGGGGGAAGCTCAATGCTTAATTCTGTGTCAGTATCAGTATACCCCTTAAAATCTACTTCTGATACTATGTTGTGATTTTCAAAAGTATTATAGTCATCCATTTTTCCAACCAGGATCCTTGCTTCTATTACTTTGAAGTTGCTGATTCCTGCTAGGTTTACGTTAATATTTTCTGGCTGGCCTATGGATACATTGGTAATCGTCAAATTAATTGTTCCATCACTACTTACCGATGCTGTCTGTGTGATTTTGGGTACCTGTTCCTCTTCGTTTATTCCAACTTCTGTATTGCCCGTCAGATTTGTATGTAGCAGATTTGCGCCCTGATGATGACGGTACATATGGAATACATAATAAGTCGGTGTCAAAATCATGTCACTACCTTCCGTAAGAATAACTGATGCAAGGACATTTACTATCTGCGCAATATTTGCCATACGAACTACCTTGCAGTTGTGATTGAAAATATCGAAATTAATTGCTGCTACCATGGCATCACGCATTGTGTTTTGCTGATACAAAAAGGCAGGATTTGTCCCAGGTTCCACATCATACCAGCAGCCCCATTCATCCACAATAAGTCCAACTTTATCTTCATCCGCATATTTACTCATGATTCTGCTATGTTTATTTACCAGTTCCTCCATGAAAAGTGTCTTATGCAATGTTGTATAATACTGTGCCTCATCAAAATCTGTAGCACTGCCCTTATGTGCCCAGTCGCTATTAGGTAATGTGTAGTAATGAAGTGATAACCCATCCATGAGACAATGAAGATGCTCTGGTGTTTTGTATGCACAGGTCTTCATTACTTCCTCAGTCCATTCATAGTCACTAGAATTGGCACCACAACACACTTTGTAAATAGGGTTTTCTTGGTCGTAGTTTCTGACAAATGTCTGATATCTGCGGTACAGATTTGCATAGTACTGAGGCGTCATATTGCCGCCGCATCCCCAGTTTTCATTTCCCACGCCAAAATAATCCACATGCCAAGGTTTTTCATGTCCATTCTTCTTTCTAAGGTCGGCCATCGGTGATTGCCCATCGAATGTCATATACTCGACCCACTCGTTCATTTCCTGAACTGTTCCTGATCCAACATTACCATTGACATATGTCTTGCATCCCAGCTGTTCACATAATTCAAAAAATTCATGAGTACCAAATGAGTTATCTTCAACGACTCCACCCCAGTTGGCATTCACCATACGCTTTCTATCAACTTTCGGACCTATTCCATCTTTCCAGTGATATTCGTCGGCAAAACATCCTCCAGGCCATCTAAGTACCGGCACCTTCATCTCATTTAAAGCTTTCACAACATCATTACGCATGCCATTTGTATTCGGAATTTCTGATGATTCTCCTACATAAAGCCCTTGATAGATGCATCTTCCTAAATGTTCTGAAAAATGTCCATAGATCTCAGGATGGATAAATCCTTCTTTTTGCTTGCTATCAATGTATAATTTTGTCATATTTTTATGCTCCTTTACTAATAAATTACGGATACCTGGGTGGATGAATATCTGCGATCTGATATCTACTGCCTATTTCCAAGTATCCGTGATTTCACTATTTAACTTACTGTTCTTTGTATCTTCTGCGTCTTTCAATTAGCATTATCATCAAAATAATTGCACCAAAGATTACTCCTCCGAACATAATGACCATCATCCTTGTATCATCTCCTGTATTTACACCCGAATTGCTGCTTGCAATTGTCATTGTATCCGTACCAGAATCCGTAGACTGTGCCAACTCCGTCGTTGTCTCTCCTGTATTAGATACATTGTCTGCTGCTATAGAACCGGTTTGTGTAGGGGTCTCAGCTGTAGGGGTCTCCACTGTAGGGGTCTCCACTGTTGGGATCTCTACTGTAGGGGTCTCCACTGTAGGGTCCTCCACTGTTATAGCCTTATATGCAATCGCATATGTAGAGAATTTTTTAATAAATAGTTTAATTGTTTTATTATTATCTGCCATCTCTATTTTCTCTCCATCTGCATTTGGAGTTGTTGTAATAGCATCAACGCCTGTGCCGTGATAACGATAGATTACATAACCTGTTTTGCCTTGTAATACTGTATCAAGAGGAATCTGTATTTCAATTAGGCTCGGTAGTTCAATAAGAGATGTTTCTGTGACAATACCACCCGAAGTAGTTACTGTTTTAAGTACTGAAAAATCAAGATAAGTACCAACAGTTTCTCCCTTTAACTGTGCAGCAATTATAATACTACTAGCATTTGGAGCAGCGCTTTCTGCTTTTGTCTCAACTGTTAACTTTATTTCAGCATTACCACCATCGGTTACCACTTTTTTATCGGCATCGGTAAAACCTTTAGTATTATCTGTAACTGAAACTGAATCGTCAAATTGTTTAGCCAAATTACCAACAGTCACCACTGGTGTATTGGGTTTTATTTCTACGTCGCCGTTTGGTTTTCCATTTGGCAAAACGGTTACAACACATTCTGCTGTCTTGTTGACACTGGTTATCTTAATATTAGCTGTACCAGGTGATACCGCTGTTACTACACCGTTTCCATCGACCTTGGCGATATTTTCATTGCTGCTGGTCCATTTGATGTTGTCTGTTGAAGCTAGATCAGTATCAGCTGTAAGTGTACTTGTGCTTTTTTCTTTCAATGTTAATGCTTGATTATTCAAAGTGATATAACCCGCTTCAACTTGATCAATGGATGTTATATTCTTTCTTATTCTAATAGCAGCTATTCTTGTAGCATTGGTGCTGTCAAAAACAAAGCTCATCTGACCATCCTCTACCTGAACAGTCTGTGTTCCTATTGCATATACTCCTGCAGCATTGCCCACAGTAAGCATTGTGTTCTTCTCAATAGTAACTTTTACTGTACTCTTTCCAGACGAGGAACCTACAACTTCTACGATATAGGAGCCATTTGGCAAGTCTACTGCAAATGTTTCACCTGCTGGCAATGCAAAATCCCTGCTCACAGCTGTTGGAATCGAAGCATCCCCTATAACACCCTCGTCGCGGCCTTGTATTATAGAGGCTGCATTAAGGAATCCATAACCTTTAACTGATGAATAAGCAGATCCTAATGACAGCATCGTTGCCGTTCCACCTTTTGCATTTAAAGTAATTGTCGTCCATCCAGCAGCAGACTGAGTAGCTGATATGCCGAAGTCAAATTGTGCTACCGCTGCATTTTCTACGGTAACATTCGCAGTAACAGTACCCACATATCCTGCTATCGAACCACTGAGCTGTGCAGTCCCAAGAATCGTAGTATTCGGTGACCCATTCCATGTGACTGCTACATTATTTACTGTTCCATCCGCATAAACTGCCGATACTGTTCCCGGCAACACACCCGGCTTTTTACCGAATGCTTCTACTATGTTAACTGGATTTACAGATACTACATAATTATCCTTCACAATCAAATTAACTTTAACCTCAGCTAGGCTTTCTGTCGTACCTTTTACTGTATAGTTTCCAGTCTTTGTAAAATCATATGTTGATGTATCCCATGTGACTATTTCTGTTTTGGTTGTCGTATTCAAATAATGAATGTTTACGCTGACTGGTAGGTTAACACTTGTGTTTACAACCGCAGTTATATCCGTGAGAGGATCATAACTTGTAATCTTATTTGGAACAACCTGTAATGTCTTTTTAATTAGCTGAGCATAACCTTCCACCGTACCAGTCACTGTATATGCACCAGCTGTATTTATATACACTTGTGAAACATCCCAAGTAACTTTGGCACTGGTTATTTTATCATTCTGATCAATTACCGAAAGTGTCTTTGGAAGCAAATCCGCAACAGTTTGACCTTCTAGCAGAATTGTATCCTGTGCGATGTCATTCAATGTAAAATCATTAATTGACTTAATATCAATCAATGTAGCGATAGAAAGCGCACTTGATTTAAATGATGTCTTAGCATCTACAATTGCAGCAATCTTATACTGATATGTGGTGTTAGAAGACAGACCAGTGTCAGTATAGCTGTAGAACTTTGTTGCACCAGTATCAGTAGTGCTCGTATCTGGTGTAGTCTGTACCGAATGAATGGTCAGTCCACTGAAGTACAATGCACTCGTTGCTGCCTTGCTTAAATTATTTACTATATTAAGTACTCCATCAGTTACTACTACAGTAACAGTTTGAACACTGTCTACGATAGAAGCACCTCCATGCCTCATATCTGTCAAATTCGTTCCTTCAATATTAACCAAATTATACTGCTGTCCAGAACCATTTCTTACATAAAATGCAACCTCATAGGTTCCATTTGGCACCTTGACATCAAATTCAGCTGCTGAAGTTGGATTTAATGCATTCCAACCCAATACACAATCATTGTAAACATCTGCAAGATTTGCATCCGTACTTCCTGTATATTTCTTATCTGCCAATGCACATTTTGCAATGGTATCGGAAGTAAATCCATATATATTCGTTGTTCCATCATATGCTGGATTTGCTGCTTTAATCTGAGTCCAGCCTGCTTGTGTTGCACTGCCAGTTGCTGCTCCAAAATCAAATTTATAGTCTACAGGTGTCACCTTTATAATTGGTGTACCTTCCTCATCGGTTTCAATCAAATCGGCGGATTGAATGGTCTTTATCTTTTCATATGTACCACTCGCATCTGCGCGATAGACCTCATATCCAGTAACATCATCTCCATTCACTCCGTCGGATGCAGCTGAAAACAGGATTGTTGCAGAATTCTGCGTAGCATCCTTCTTTTTAAGCTGTGCTGTAATCAGTCCTTCTGACAACAGGTAATCCGTGTGAGCTGGCTGATTATATCCAACATTCTGCCATGCAATTGCAGTTCTGTATGTATGATTCTCCATTAAACATGGAACTACATAATCTGTTGCGATTGTTGTTGTGTAAATTCTAATCTTATTATCATCTGCTGTACTTCTAACAACGACCTCTTCTCTCCAGTCGCCAAGAAGATCAGCGATTAGTCCTGGATTTCCTTTGGTTCCATTGTCGGTTAGTGCCTCTGTAGATGACAATAGTGTGTCATTTTTTTGGGTCTCATAATTCCAATCCGTAATGTTAATTGATAATGGTTTGTAAGCTACCGTGTCAAAAGAATGATCAAATGTTTCCGACATCAGATCCCCATCCCATAAGAGAGAGAAATTTGAAGCTGGTGTAGTCGGAGAAATCGGCTTTACATTTGTATTAAATTCTGAAATTATGGTGGAGAACATTCCTCCATCTTTTGAATCCCACGACGGTTCATCAGCTCCCATAAAAGTCGGACCTGCGATAGACCAGTATTCAGCACCGGCATATCTTGGGTCAACATCTGCCGCAATTCCACGTCCTGTATCTTTTCCTGTATAGAAGCCTACCAACATCTTTCCAGTTTCTGCATCATGGATCTCAACATGGTAAGGTGCCTCGGCATGTTCATGTACCTGCATAATTTCAAGTCCTTCATTCCATGGAATGAAATCAGATACATGCATCGCATCACCATGTCCAAACTCTGTACAATACTTAACAGTTCCATCATTGTCAATTACTAGTGAACCATAAATAATTTCATCTTTTCCATCTTGGTCAATATCATTGATGCTAAGCTGATGGTCCCCCTGTGCTTCATACAAACTGCCATTAGCAAGGTTCGCTGTATCAAATGCCCAGTATTCATGTAACTTTCCACCTGAAAAGGAATATGCGGTCATTGTTGTCCTAGTATAATACCCACGGCAAAATACTGCATATGGATTTACGCCATCGAGGTAAGCAACACCAGATAAGAATCTATCCACACGGTTACCATATGGATCACCCCATGCAGCGACAGAACCTCTTCCCGGCTTATAATCGATTGTATCTATCGCTTTTCCTGTTTCGCCATTAAATACTGTTAGGTATTCTGGGCCTTCCAGGATGTAGCCACTTGTATTGCGGTAATCCTTTCCAGCTGTTCCAATAACAACACCAAGGCCATCCACTGTGCCATCTGCAGTCTTACACATGATTTCTGATTTACCATCACCATCCATATCCCAAACCTGGAACTGTGTATAATGTGCACCTGAACGGATGTTGATTCCAAGATCAATTCTCCACAACTTCTCTGCAGTACCTGTGCTCATATTAACGTTATATGCATCAAGGATTGTTGTCCCAGTGTAGCCGGCTGCTGAATTATCTTTTGAATTATCAGGTTGCCATTTGACAATCAACTCATAATCTCCATCGCCATCCAAATCCCCGACTGACATATCATTTGCTTGATAGGTACAAATTGTTCCATCTGGCATTGTCTGGTCTGCTGGGCTATCTAGATTAAGTTCAAGATACTGGTTACCCCATACTGATATATTCTGAGCGTTTAAACCCAAAGCTGCATCATCGTTTCCTACTACCTTATATACATCGGAACCAATTCCTGTTGTATCGAGATAGTTTGTCAGTGTAACATCAATAAGCTTCTTATCATTCTTATAAATTGTGTAGCTTGTACCCTCTACATCTGCTTCAAATGATCTCCAGCTCAAGAAAATACCAGAATCTCCTGAAGAAACTCTTGTTTCTGCTCCTTTACTTCCTGCCAGATTTACCGCAACAAGTGCTCTGTTAGAAAGACTTTCTGCAGCCTGTTGTACTAGAGGTTCCCCCTTCACAGAAGCTGCTGCTTCACAGATAGCTCCAAGCCCACCTGCATTCATTGCAGCTACTTTATAGTACCATACAACATTGGCAGTTACATCTGCATCTGTATCAGTGTAAGAATTCGTACTGTTTTCTCCAATTTTTGTGTATTCCTTAAACCCTTTATCACCCTCTGCCCTGTCAGAGCGATAGATGACATATTTGTTTACGCCTGTCATTGCATCCCAAGTCAGGCCCATGTTGGCTGTCTGAGACTGTGCTACCTTAAGATTCACAGGTGCCAGTGGGAGCTCCATATTTGCATCTTTCATCACAATCTGTAGAATATTACTTGGTGCCGACTCTGTTCCATCATTCAGCACTGCCGCTACATAATAATTATAAATTTCTCCAACAAGTGCCGTATATGGCATTGTCGTTGCATTATTCTTTTCTTGCTGTGTGATTGAATTAATCTTGGTATATGTAGTGTCTGTTTCAGATTTTCGATAAACATTGTAAGAAACTGCACCCTCCGAATTATTCCAGTTTAAAAGGAAATTCGCATTGTTTGCATCAAATGCAAGTTCCTGATACATAAGTCCTGTAGGTGCTACAGACAATGGTGTGATTTCCAATCCATTGATATATGCATTTGTTCCACCTACCGCAATATTCAACTGTCCATCAAGAACCCTTACAGTTGCGGATAGAGTACCTGCCGTCTGTTTCGTTGAAATTCCTCCGATTGATATACCTTCTGCTGTATAGGCTGGCTTGATTGTACTCGTACCAGCTCCCAGATCACAGGCAGTAATCTTTACTTCATAATCGCCATTTGGAAGATCAACGGCAAATTCTCCTGCGCCAAGACAAAAATCATCTGTCATGGCATTTGAGTCTGCTGTCCCATTATTAGGACGGTACCGTCCATTGTTCGGTGCTTTGCCCGATACCCATCCATAGCCGATCGCACTATCGTATATTTGTGTGCTAGTAACCTGTTTCCAACCACTTAATGTAGGATTTGTTGCATCCTGACAGAAATCATATTTGTAAAGAGATGATTTTGTTGTTACAGTC
>Ga0302170_10000517_pt1 | contig 15299 bp, 17 predicted proteins | sample I_Fen_N2_1_FD_193492 | JGI IMG/M metagenome (GOLD analysis project Ga0302170, IMG submission 193492) | Peat permafrost microbial communities from Stordalen Mire near Abisko, Sweden - I_Fen_N2_1 | ecosystem: Environmental > Terrestrial > Soil > Wetlands > Permafrost | place: Sweden: Abisko...
CAAAATAACCGGCATCAAAAATAATATCAGCTATCTACGTTGCATCATGGATACTCCCGACTTTGTAGAAGGAAAATACGATACCGGCTTTATTGGAAAAAATGGAGATCGCTTACAAGAAGGTATAACCTCTAGTAACACCGACACTGAAGATATCGCACTGATTGCTTCGTACATCGATTATTTGATGAATTTGGAGGAAAACAGATCGAACAATATCGCCGACAATCGTCCGATTAACCGCTGGAGAGAGTTTGGATTACACAAAGGCGTACTAAGAATTTAAAGATGGAAATACATATAGGTAATAGAGTTGCTGAGATTGAACTTCTCAGCAAAGAAGGCAACATGGTTCAATTATCGATAGACGGTAAAGTATACGAAGTAGACATTACCATGGTCGAAAACGGCTCCTGCTCCATTTTGCACGAAGGAAAATCGTATAATGCAGAGTTAATGCGTTCTGATAATGGTAAAAGTTATAAAGTAAACACAAATTTCTCCTCATATAAAGTAGATATAATCGACACAAATGCCAAATACCTACGTTTGAAGAAAGGTGCAGAAGAACGTCAAGACGATAAAATTGTATCTCCTATGCCGGGTAAAATCGTCAAGATCCCTGTAAAGGTTGGCGATCACATGGTGGCTGGTGATACGGTAGTCGTAATTGAGGCTATGAAAATGCAAAGTAACTATAAAGTGACATCAGATTGCATCATTAAAGAGATTTTAGTAGCAGAAGGCGATACCGTGAATAACGATCAAGTATTAGTCCGACTCGATTTAAATGTAAAAGAAGAATAAAGATGGAAAAAGAAGAACAATATAAAGCTTTTCAAGAAAAGAATAAAAACGCCGAACTAGGTGGTGGAATCGACCGAATTAAAAAGCAGCACGAAGCTGGTAAATTAACGGCACGTGAACGCATTGAACTCCTTCTAGATAAGGGCACCTTTGTAGAACTCGACAAGATGGTTATACATCGCTGCACAAACTTTGGGATGGACAAAAATCACATTCCGGGTGACGGTGTTGTTTCCGGACACGGAAAGATTGAGGGTCGTCAAGTATTTGTTTATGCCTACGATTTTACTGTATACGGAGGTACCCTAAGTGCAGTAAACTCTAAAAAGATAATAAAAGTACAAGAGCTGGCGTTGAAAAATGGTGCTCCCATTATTGCTTTGAATGATTCAGGAGGTGCTCGTATTCAAGAAGGTGTAGAAAGCCTTACTGGTTATGCATCTATTTTCTATCAAAACACAATTGCTTCAGGAGTTATTCCACAAATATCTGGAATTCTAGGGCCCTGTGCCGGAGGAGCTTGTTACTCTCCTGCATTGACCGATTTCATCTTTATGGTAAAGGAAAACAGTCACATGTTTGTTACCGGTCCTGATGTTGTAAAGACCGTTACTCATGAAGAAGTAAGTAAAGAAGAACTAGGCGGAGCGTATACCCACTCTAGCAAGAGTGGAGTCACGCATTTTCTAAGCAATACAGAAGAAGAAGTCTTAATGGGAATTCGTGAATTGCTGAGCTTCCTACCTTCCAACAATATGGAGGATGCCCCGAAGGCTCCTTGCAATGATGACGTTAATCGTGAAATCGAATCACTTCAAGAAGTAGTTCCCGCTGATCCAAACATACCTTACGATATCAAGGATATTATAGAACCGGTACTCGATGATCATTACTTCTTTGAGGTGATGGCACATTTTGCGAAGAACGCACTAGTCGGATTTGGACGCTTAGATGGAAAACCTATCGGCATCGTAGCCAATCAACCAGCTTTTCTAGCAGGAGTATTGGACATTGATGCATCTGATAAAATCTCACGTTTCATTCGTTTCTGCGACTGTTTCAATCTGCCGATCGTTACTTTCGAAGATGTACCCGGCTTCCTACCCGGCTGTATGCAGGAGCACAACGGTATTATCCGTCATGGTGCTAAGATTGTATACGCTTATGCAGAAGCTACGGTACCTAAAGTTACGCTCATTACCCGCAAAGCCTATGGTGGCGCTTATATCGTAATGTCAAGCAAACAGACTGGTGCTGATGTGAACTTTGCTTATCCAACCGCAGAAATCGCTGTTATGGGTGCAGAAGGAGCAGTAAATATTCTCTATCGCAAAGCTGACGAGGCCACTCAGAAGAAAGCAATTGCGGAGTACAAAGAAAATTTTGCCAACCCTTATCGCGCAGCCGAACTGGGTTACATTGACGAAATTATTCTACCGAAACAAACTCGCCAAAAGTTAATCCAAGGATTAAACATGGCACAAAACAAGATGAAGACCCTGCCTCCTAAGAAGCACGGTAACATGCCCTTGTAAGTTTAAGATATCCAACAATAAATTCGTTGTTAATAGAGAAAGAGGAAATTGCAAAAATGCAATTTCCTCTTTCTCTATTTTTATAACTCACCGCCGACTATTGTACTTCAATCTGCTTTTGAGCTTTCTTCGATTCTTCCTCTGTTAATTTAGGAAGATCAATCTTCAAAACTCCATCTTCCACTTTCGCTGAGATTTTCTCTTTATCTACATTATCAGGAATCACCATCGTTTGCTGGAATTTACTATACGAGAACTCTCGTCGTAGAAATCGTCCCTCTTTTTGTTCTTCCTGCTGATCTGTTTTCTTCTCCATCGAGATCACCAAATTTTGATTTTCATCGAGAGTAACATTAAAGTCCTCTTTCGTCATACCCGGAGCAGCCACTTCAACTTTGAAGTTACTTTCCGATTCAATCACATTAATTGCAGGAGCAGTAGTATTTGCTCTTTCCAACCATTCGTTATCAAAGAAATCATTAAAGATACTTGGTAACCAATTTTGAGATCTTCTTACAGGCATCATAATTAAATTCTCCTATCTTTAAGTTAAACATTTAATACTTTGGATTCTGATCCTCCTTTCGACGTCCGAATCCATTTAGATAAAAACAAATAGTATGCCATGGTATGGAAAAGTCAAATTGTCATTTCTATGTAAGAAAAATGTGACAATTGTGACAGAAAAAGGTGTGCACAAAAAAATACCGTATTCATGGTATGCAAATGCCATATTAGGGGTACGATTATAACCCTATATTTCCCCTATCTTTGCAACATTAAAAGTAACTAAAAATAATTTGAGATGGCAAAGATAGCAAAAAGTCTGACAGAGCTCATTGGCAATACTCCGTTGCTGCAACTGTCGAAAATTGAGAAGGAACATAATCTAGGAGCTACAATATTGGCTAAGCTAGAATACCTTAATCCGGCACGTAGCGTAAAAGACCGCGTAGGATATGCAATGATTTATACTGCTGAAGAAAAAGGCTTAATCGATCAGGACACTGTTTTGATAGAGCCGACTAGTGGAAACACCGGTATCGGACTGGCTTTTGTTGCAGCAAGTAAAGGATATCGACTAATTTTAACGATGTCCGATTCAATGAGCATTGAACGTCGAAGCCTCCTTCGAGCCCTCGGCGCGGAGATTGTACTCACTCCTGCGCACGAAGGAATGGGAGGAGCAATTAGCAAAGCAGAAGAGCTAGCAAAGACTTTCCGAAATTCCTTTATTCCTCAACAATTTAAGAATTCAGCAAATGCAGCCATTCACCGACTGACTACCGCACAAGAAATATGGAACGATACCGATGGTAAGGTGGATATCTTTATTGCTGGCGTAGGTAGCGGAGGCACCATCACAGGAGTTGGAGAAGTATTAAAGGCATATAATCCGAAAGTAAAAGTCATTGCTGTAGAGCCCGCCAGCTCTCCGGTACTCTCGGGAGGGAAACCAGGCCCTCACAAAATCCAGGGGATTGGAGCAGGTTTTATACCCAAAGTTTTGAATACAAAAATTTATGATGAAATTTTTAAAGTAAAAAACGAGGATGCTTTCCGAATAGCTCGGTTGCTAGCGAAACAAGAAGGAGTACTAGCCGGCATTTCATCAGGAGCTGCCGTGTATGCAGCTATCGAAGTTGCAAAAAGGCCTGAAAATAGCGGGAAGACAATTGTTACATTACTCCCCGACACGGGCGAACGCTATCTCTCTACCCCCTTATATAATACACCTGAAGAATAGAAAAAACAGTAAAACTCAATATTCATTTAACAAATAAATTTAGATATGGCTATTATCGCAGTAAACGGAAAAAAGCAAGAGGTAAAAAATGGTATTTCTGTATTGGAATTAATAGAGCAGAATAATGTAGCACAACCGGAAATGGTATCCGTACAAGTGAACGAGAATTTTATAGCACGAGAGGATTACCCTACTCTCCAACTCAGCGAGGGAGATCAGGTAGACTTTCTTTATTTCATGGGAGGAGGATCACGCTAATGTTTGAATATACTGAAGATCAATTACAACGTTATAGTCGTCACATTTTGCTACAGGACGTAGGAGTAGAAGGTCAGGAGAAGATTTCTTCGGGCAAAGTACTCATCATTGGAGCAGGTGGACTGGGTGCACCGGTTGCACTATACCTAGCAGCTGCCGGAGTGGGCACCATCGGCATCGTAGATGGAGATGTAGTCGACTTGTCGAACTTACAACGACAAGTTATCCATTTTACTCCAGATGTAGGTCGACCGAAAGTGCTATCTGCTAAAGAAAAGATTAATTTGATTAATCCGGATGTAAAAGTAAACACCTATCAGGATTTCCTAACAGCCGACAATGCACTGGATATCATTAAAGATTATGATTTTGTGGTCGACGGGACTGATAACTTCCCGGTGAAGTTCTTAATTAACGATGCATGCGTGATGGCTGAGAAGCCTTTTTCACATGGTGGAATTTTGAGATTTGAAGGACAAACTATGACGTATGTACCTGGCTCAGCTTGTTATCGTTGTTTGTTCAACTCACCACCTCCCGCCAATGCGGTTCCTACTTGTTCACAGGCTGGAGTATTGGGAGCTATTGCAGGCATGTTGGGAACTATTCAAGCTGCTGAAGTACTAAAGTTTCTCACAGGAACCGGAGAATTGCTCACCAACAAATTGTTGACATTTAATGCGAAAACAATGGAGTTTCGTACCATCCATACGCACAAGCACGATCAATGCCCTATTTGTGGAACAAATCCCACTGTAACTAGCTTGATCGATTATGAACAAGCTGTTTGTCAAATTAAAAAGAAATAATCATGAGTCTATTTGAAGAAACCAATGCTTCTCCCAAATCGGGGGAAGCAAACCATAAGAAGTTATCACTAATTGCCTTCAGCGGCGATTTCGATAAACTGACTGCGGTATTTACACTAGCTACCGGTGCAGCCGCCGTGGGATATGAAGTCAACATCTTTTTCACGTTTTGGGGCTTAGACGCTATCAAGAAGAAAGAAGGAAGAGCATTCATCGGAAAAGGTTTCCTACCTAAGCTGTTCGGTTTCTTCATGGGAGGAGTAAAAGCAGCTCCGGTAAGTCGACTGAACTTTGGTGGCTTAAGTCCAAAAATTTTTCGCTATATGATGCGAAAGAATAACGTGGCTACTCTAGAAGAGTTAATTGAAGCCGCAAAGGCTTTAGGTATTAATCTGTATGTCTGCGAAATGGCGATGCACATCTTAGGATTGAAAAAGGACGACTTTATTCATGAGGTAAAAGATGTATTAGGCGTAGCCACTTTCTTAAAAATCTCCGAAGGAGGGAGAACCTTATTTATATGATCCATTATCTCGACATCACCAAAGAACATTGCCCTATGACGTTTGTACGTACCAAACTGAAATTGGCGCAAATTGACAAAGGAGACATCCTAGAAGTATTGCTTACCGAAGGAGAACCTTTAGAGAATGTACCTCAAAGTGCTACTGAACAAGGCTTTAAGGTACTCAATGTAGAACAGGTAGAGGGCATCGTTTACCGCGTAACAATTGAAAAGTAATGAAGATTAAAAACGAAATCGTACAGGCTATTACCAAGCAAGCACAACAAGAATTGCCTCACGAATCATGCGGCTATATCCTTGGAATAGATGGAGTGATTACTGCAAACTATGCCATGACAAATATAGACCATAGTTCAGAACATTTCTCATTCGATCCAAAAGAACAGTTTGCAGCCATTCGGTATGCTAGGACGAACGGATTGGAAGTAATTGGTAATTGGCATAGTCATCCCTCTTCTCCTTCACGCCCTTCCGAAGAAGATATCCGACTAGCATACGATTCACAGATTGCTTATCTTATTTTATCCTTAGCAGCAGACGAACCTGTACTGAATGCTTTTCATGTAGAAAACGGAAAGGTTACCAAACTGCCATTGAAAGTTATTGATTAACAACAAACAAATACATCCTATATGAATACTGCAACTGACATTATCTTGAAGAATGTAGAAATTCTGTCACGACATACCATTGACGAAGAGCAATATCTTCCGAGAAAGGAATATCACTTGCCCGCAATTGATTCTTTACGTGAGATTGTAGAATTAATAAAGGAGATTATCTTTCCCGGCTTTTTTGGAAAGAATCAAATCAACGAATGGACACGCCCCTACAATATCGGAGTAAATATAGAGAAACTACATTCTTTATTGAGCCAGCAGATTAATTATGGACTTCATTTTTTTACCGATCAAACGAACGAAGTAACGAGTCTTTCTGAGTCTCAACTTTCATTGACTTTCATCGATCGAATTCCTGAAATTAAACGTGTCTTGTATACCGATATAAAGGCTATGTTCACTGGCGATCCGGCTGCAAAAAGCTATAGTGAAGTGATTTTTTGTTATCCGGCTATTCAAGCGATGATTCATTATCGAGTAGCTCATGAGTTACTTTTAATGGGTATTCCTGTCATTCCCCGTATCATTACCGAGTTGGCTCACTCAGCTACCGGAATCGACATCCATCCGGGTGCACAAATCGGTGAATATTTTAGCATCGACCATGGAACGGGAGTCGTAATTGGAGAAACCTGCATCATTGGAAATCATGTCAGCTTATATCAAGGAGTTACACTAGGAGCACGTAGTTTTACGCTAGATGAAGGAGGTAATCCTATAAATGTGCCTCGGCATCCGATTATTGAAGATCGTGTGGTGATTTATTCAAACTCAACTATTTTGGGACGAATTACCATTGGGCATGATTCAACTATCGGAGGTAATATTTGGCAAACCAGCAATGTGCCTCCTCATTCTAGAATATTACAACGAAAAGCTATTTCCAGCTCATTTACAGATGGGCTAGGAATCTAAATTCCACAAAAGTATACACAATAAAATAAAAAAATATGGCAAAAAATGATTTACAGCGCAGTGTAACTACTGCTACCGCACGCCAGTTGGCAACCACTACCAAAACGGCTCCTCAAATGGGGTCTATCACTCCTCGATTGCTTCTAAAACTTCTTCCATGGAGTCAAGTAGATAGCGGCACTTTTCGTGTAAATCGTACCAAGGTAGAGCTCAAAAAAACAGAACGCATTGAAGTGGAATATTTTGATGGAGTACCTAGTTTCCGTTCGGAGAGCTTGCGTCGCATTCCACTTTTCTCTTACATTGAGGAAGACATCGTAACCCGTTTAGCTAAACGTTTTGTTACAGAAGAAGTAGAGCTAGGTGAATACTTGATAACAGAAAGGAAAGATCCACAAAAATTTTTCATCGTTGCCAGTGGTCAAGTGGAAGTATTAAGCAAAGGGCTCCATGGTGAGGAACTCCGTATTGCACTACTAAGCGAAGGCGAATACTTCGGAGAAGCTGATCTCTTAAGCGACAAATTCTCATCAGTAACCGTACGTGCAGTAACTCCCGGTGTATTCTTTACTCTGCGCAGTAGTGAGTTGGAAACGATAATCAAAGAAGTTCCCGATTTCCGTGAACAGTTTCAAAAGGCAGTCGACGAACATCTACGCCTGAAAGCAACTGTGAATACACACGGTGAAAAACATATCGACTTGGTTAGCGGACATGAAGAAGATAATATCATTCCAGAAACCTATATCGATTACGAAGAGCAACCTCGCGAATACTCACTCAACACGCTTCAAACAGTGGTTCGTGTGCATACTCGTGTAAGCGACCTTTACAATAATCCTTTCAATCAACTAGAGCAACAACTACGCCTCAGCATTGAGAGTATTAAAGAACGCCAAGAATGGGAACTGATTAACAACACCCATTTTGGCTTGTTGGCAAGCGTAGAACCCGGATACCGTATCTCTACACGCTATGGCGCTCCTACTCCTGACGATTTGGATGAACTGCTATCACTCGTTTGGAAAAATCCTGCTTTTTTCATCGCTCATCCTCGTGCCATCGCAGCATTCGAGCGCGAATGCACTTGGCGTGGAGTACCTCCTGTAACCACTAACTTATTTGGAACTGAGGTAATCCTTTGGCGCGGAGTACCTATCATACCAAGCGATAAGGTAGAAATCCAAGGCCAGTACTTAACTAATCGCGGTGTAGGAACTACTAGCATCATTTTGGTACGCACTGGCGAAGAAGAACAAGGTGTTGTGGGACTTCATCAAGTAGGTATTCCCGGAGAAATTGCACCTTCACTTTCAGCACGACTCATGGGCTTGGATAAATTTGGCGTGGCGTCTTATCTGCTTACCAAATATTTCAGCTTAGCTTCGCTTACCGATGATGCTATTGCTGTACTTGAGAACGTAGAAGTGGGTTACTATCATGACTACCAACATCGCAACACTGTAGAAAAGTAAGGCTATGTCAATAGAATTAAATCACATACCAATAGGTACAGAGCTGGGCGATGTGGGGCGTTTGCGCCAAATTGCTTCCAGGCTCTGCCCTGAGGAAATTCGAGAGCCAGTTCACTCACAAATTCCGGAGGAGGTAGATGTCCTTAATTTGGACGATCTACGTAAGGGTTTTGAGCAACTGCTAGCCGGTGGAAATGGTTTTCCGGACAACCTGAATCAATTCTCATTAGGAGAAGGTAGAAAATCAGATCACTCTAATGGTTTTGGCATCGGAAACCCGGAAACAGAAAGTCTAAAGAATCTCTCCTACAAAGACGGTGACACGTTGAATGTAGAAACCATTCGAAAGGACTTTCCTATTCTACATCAGAAGATAAACGGACACGATCTCGTTTGGTTCGACAATGGAGCAACCACACAAAAGCCTCAACAAGTGATTGATGCGATTAGCCATTTCTATGAACATGACAATAGCAACATCCACCGTGGTGCACATACTTTGGCCGCTCGTGCTACCGATGCATACGAAGGGGCACGCGAAAAGGTGCAACGTTTCATCCATGCTTCTTCACCTGAAGAAATCATCTTTGTACGAGGCACTACTGAAGGTATCAATTTAGTGGCACAGACCTACGGACGGAAATTTATCGGTCCGGGCGATGAGATTATCGTTTCTACTCTCGATCATCACGCAAACATTGTACCTTGGCAACAATTAGCCAAAGAGCGTGGAGCAAAGTTGCTGGCGATTCCGGTGAATCAAAACGGCGAGTTGATCTTGGAAGAATATCAACGCATCCTCAGTCCACGTACTAAGATGGTTTCAGTGGGGCATGTCAACAATACCTTTGGCACCATTAACGATGTAAAGCGTATTATCGAATTGGCACATAGTTACAATGCCCGCGTGCTTATTGATGGTGCACAGAGCATTGCCCACCAACAGATCGATGTACAAGCATTAGGTGCAGACTTCTTTGTATTCTCCGGACATAAAATTTATGCCCCTACCGGAATTGGAGTAGTATATGGACGAAAAGAGATACTCAGTCGACTGCCACCTTGGCAAGGCGGAGGGAATATGATTAAGGATGTTACCCTCGAAGAGACTCAATTTAATGACCCACCCGCTCGTTTTGAAGCAGGCACCCCTAATGTTGCAGATGCTGTTGGGCTCGGAGTAGCACTCGATTATGTAAGCCATGTAGGCATTCAACGGATAGAGAAACACGAGCATTTCCTTACCGAATATGCACGCGAGGAATTAGGAAAGATTCCAGAACTAACGTTGATTGGTAATCCCAAAAACAGAGTGAGTGTTGTATCGTTCGAGCTGAGGGGCATACCCACTCCGGAAGCGGGACAGCTACTCGACAAAGAAGGAATTGCAGTACGTGCAGGACATCATTGTGCACAGCCTGCCCTTCGGAGCTTGGGATACGAAGCCAGTATCCGTCCATCTTTTGCATTCTATAATACAAAAGAGGAAGTTGACCGATTAGTGATAGCGGTAAAAAAAATTCTGAAAGAAAACATTCTACATTAAACTAAAAAACGACTTCTTTCTAACTTCGAAATTCTTCTCTACGTCTGTCGCAGATATTCTGTCGCAAATATAGAGAAGAATTTTAGTGCGAGAATTCGTAGTAAAAGTCCTTTTTTATCTGTATCTTTGTCAAACAGAATCTCTGTCAAATTCAAATAAAGGCAAGCATGCGACTATGGTCTATACATCCCAAATATCTTGATGCCAAAGGCCTAACTGCTTGCTGGCGGGAAGGACTATTGGCTAGAAAAGTGTTACTAGGAGAAACTTCCGGCTATCAGCATCATCCACAGTTACAACGATTCAGAGCGATGCCAAACCCCATTGAAGCGATCGAAAGTTATCTATATGCTATTCTAGAAGAAGCACAGCAGCGGGGATATCATTTCGATGCCGCCAAACTCAAAAACAAACGACCATCAATGCCAATGGCTGTAACAGATGGTCAACTCCACTATGAATGGAAGCATCTAAAACAGAAACTCGAAACTCGAGCTCCTGAGCACTTGTCACGATTAGAACTTGCGAAAAAAGGCGAAGCTGCAGAAAGCGGCAATTTCATTGCACCACATCCTCTCTTCTTTGTAATAGAAGGAGAGATAGAAAATTGGGAGCGAACCTAATTAAAATAGTATATGGCTACTTCTCACTTCCCATATAGGCTTCATACCATGTGACAAAAGATTCAAGGCCACTCCTTAAAGAAGTATGTGGAGTATATCCTGTTAATGCTTTAAACTTGCTTACATCCGCATAAGTAGTTTTTACATCTCCAGCCTGCATAGGCAACATCTCCAAGCAAGCTTTCTTGTCGAGTATTTCTTCCATTGTATGTATAAAATCCATTAATGGCACAGGTTCCGAATTACCAATATTCAAAATGCGATAATAAGGATGTTCCGGTTCAGTTTCTTGAGGTATGCAACGAATCAGATCATATACACCTTGCACAATATTTTCTACGTAAGTAAAATCGCGAACCATATTCCCATTGTTGAAGACCCTAATTGGAGCATTCGTCAATATCGATTTAATAAACAACATCGGCGACATGTCAGGACGTCCCCAAGGTCCATAAACCGTAAAAAGGCGTAAACCCGTAGTGGGTAATTTGTATAAGTGACTATACGTATAAGCCATCAACTCATCGCTCCTCTTTGTAGCCGCATAAAGACTCACCGGGAAATCAGCTACATCATCTTCCGAAAAAGGAAACTTTTCGTTCATTCCGTATACAGAAGAACTGGAAGCATAAATGAGATGCTTTATTTCATGATGGCGACAATTTTCAAGTATATTCATAAACCCCACAATATTGGAGTGAATATACGCAAAGGGATTATCAATAGAATAACGTACGCCTGCTTGAGCCGCAAAGTTAAGAACCACCTCGAATTTCTCTTCGTCGAAAATTCTACCCAGATTCTCAATATCTGCAAGATCAGCTTTAATAAAACGATAGTTCGCATACGTAGTGCTTTGCACATATACGTTGTCCACTACTCTATCTTTATCAACGCCACACTCTGCTAAGCGGGCATATTTTAAGTTGATGTCATAATAGTTGTTTATATTATCTAGGCCTACTACGCAAAGGCCTTGTTTTATCAGTTTTTGTACAAGATGGAAACCGATAAACCCGGCAGCACCGGTAACTAATACTTTCATTTCAATATTAATTTATTTTTTTTCTCGCCAAATAGAAGTTTCGTATATAAGCTACAAATCCAGCTGATTGACCTAATATCAATACAGGGTCTTTTCGGAAGACACCATAACTTACTATGATAAAAGAACCCACCAAGCTAAGTATCCAAAAAGTCTGAGGAAACACCGATTCTCCTTTTCCACGCGAATAAAGCCATTGATAAACAAATCGGAATGTGAAAATGATCTGTCCTAGAGAACCAAAAATAAGCATCCCTAATGGAATCTTATCATTCTGGAATAGCCGAGCACCGTGTACATCCCAAGTGAAAATAAGATAAACTACTAAAACTAAAGGAGTCAACAATAGAAAAGCTCTCAATATAAAAGGTATTGCTTTCCATCCCTGCTTGGTATTTAAATTCCAGATGTACACATAATACGAAAGATATTGTCCTAAAATAATCGAGAAATCGTCACGGAACCAACCATAGATAAATAATAAATAAGAAGCTAAAATGCTGATTTGCCAGTAGCTGACAGGAGAAACTACTTTTTTGGCTTTTTCAGAAAGAAGCCATTGCAATACCAAGCGAGCAGAAAACAAGCCCTGAGCCAAGAAGCCTATGCCATAGACTAGTGTGTTATTCATTTACAACCTCAATATTGCTCGTTTCTATATCGTAGTTAATGTATCTCTTTTTCATCCATCGAAAAGCAAAACAATCTTTAAACGGGCCAACCAAACGATTGAAAAGATGATATTTCGACTTCCCGGCTACACGCTCGAAATGGCGAACAGGTAATTCCTTTACCTTGCCATTTTGCAGTTGGATGAGAGCCGGCAAAAAACGATGCATTCCATTAAACAAAGGAATACGTTTGGCAAAATCGGTACGAATAATCTTCAACGGACAGCCCGTATCCTGCACCCCATCACCTGTCATAGCTCGTCGAAAACTGTTAGCAATTTTAGACGACATATTTTTCACAAAACTATCTTTACGTCCCGTACGAATACCCATCACCAGTTCATATTCCTTAATATAAGGAATTAAAAGAGCAAAATCATCAGGAGACGTTTGTAAATCGGCATCAATATACCCTACATAAGTCGACTCTGCGGCATCAATACCCGCTTTTATTGCGGCACTCAGTCCCCTATTTTCTAAGAAAGAAATATAAAAGAAATCACTCTTGCGCAAACAAGCTTCTTGCATTAGTTGCAAACTCCCATCGGAAGAGCAATCGTTTACGAATAAAATGCAAGTCGAAATGGGAGCTTTTTGCAGAAAAGCGGAAAGTTCGTGTTCCAATCGAAGTATATTGTCCTCCTCATTGTACACAGGCACAATGATACAGAATTTGTAATTTGAGGTTTGGTTCATAAGTCAAATATGTAGGTCTACCGATTTATAACAATTTATAAACAAATAAGTTAAGTTGATAAAGTAGTGAAAATTGATTGCAAAAGTTCTAATTAGGGTGCAATATTCCGAATTTTCTGCGACATACACAAGTATTTCGATAAAAAACTTTCAAAATAAGTGAATAAGGAAACATTATTCTCCTTAAATTATTTTCATTAAAAATTTAGAAGGAGCTTATTTTTTTAATGAAAATTTTATTGGAACCACATAAAACGATCGTACGGGTTTACCTTTTATTAAACCGGGATTCCAATTAGGCATTAGGTTAATAACTCGTAAAGCCTCTTGATCCAAAAAAGTAGCTCCCGAAGATCTAATTACTGAAGCATAGCCTATGGATCCGTCTTTTTCTACAATAAATCGAACAAGTACAATTCCCTGCACACCATTTTCTTGACAAACCACAGGATATTTCAAATTTGCGCTCAGAAAACTAAACAAAGCAGTATCGCCTCCTTCTTTCCATGCAGCAGGTTTATCTACTTTTTCATAAGGCAAATTTTTAATCGTGTACTTCACTACCCCATCTTTCGTTCCCTTTGTTCCAAAAAGTTCAATCGCTTTTTTAGGCTGTATAACTTCTATTTTCTTCACATCTCTCATTTTCACGTTAAACCAATTAGCTACTGCTTCTTTTTCAAGAAACCCATTCTCAACGAACTTCCTCTGATAGTCAACGGGATAGCTTTTGATTTCTCCATTTACCACTATTAATGGACAATTCCCACTAGCAACTAGAGATTTAATAAACGATTTCACATGCAAAGAATCCAGAGTGAAAGTTATAGGGAGTACAAAATAACTTTTTGAAGGTTTATCATACATCAATCCGGGAGTCCAAGGAGGCATTATCCCCACCACTCGTAAAGCTTCTTGGTCCAACAAAGGACTCAGTGAACGAACTACTCTTGGATTTGTTACCGATCCATCTTTTGCGACAATGAATCGAACCATTACTTTTCCTTGTATTCTTTCCTTGACTAACTCTTTAGGATAATGCAAATTCTTGTCTATGAAATCATATAAGCCCGCAGTTCCTCCCTCTTTCCAGACAGGTGGTGTTTCAGGTTCATCGTAAACTCCATTTTGATTTTCACTTCTAGAAATACTGTCTTTCGCATGGACAGTCTGCAAAGAATCAGCAGTCAAAGACTTAATAAAAGACATCACATCAGAAGAAGAATAAGAATTCAGAGTAAAAGTTATAGGAATCACAAAATAAGCTTTTGCCGGCTCACCTTTAAACGACCCGGGAATCCAGGGAGGCATTATTCCTACCACTCGCAAAGCTTCTTTATCTAACAAAGAATCCACTGAACGAACAACTTTTGCATTCATAACAGATCCATTTTTTCCAATGATAAATCGAACTATTACTTTCCCTTGTATTCTTTTCTGTACCGACTCTTTGGGATAATGCAAGTTCTCTTTTATGAATTTTTGTAAACCCGCAGCTCCTCCCTCTTTCCATACTGGCAGTGTTTCCAGATTACCGTGATTCTTATCCTGATTCTTAGAAATACTATCTCTACCCTGAACAGCATGCGGAGCATCAACAGATGAGATAAAAGGACATTCCATAATCGAAACACGAAGTGGTGAAGTACGAGCCATTGTTTCAGAACTACCTAGAAATAAGGAGAAAGCAAGAAAGGAAAATAACAAAGATTGTTTAAAACAGTCTATAAAACAGGTATTAGAAGTGTCTCTCATAGCAATAATAGGTTTTCATAATATATTTCTATTAGGTACAAAAATACAATTATTTATTTTTACTGTAACTAATTATGTGTTAAAGAAATAAAATACAAAGCAGAAAAATTAAATTATGAAGAAAATAACCTTTTATTAAAATAGTGTCTTATACTGAATACAGTTTACACAAATTAGTAACAAAAAAGTAGTGTAAAATGAAAATTCAGAAAAAGAAAGTTTACAAAGAGTACGATGATTCTTTCCGTCTTATGGTGGTATCGGATTATTA
>Ga0302170_10000520_pt1 | contig 15270 bp, 17 predicted proteins | sample I_Fen_N2_1_FD_193492 | JGI IMG/M metagenome (GOLD analysis project Ga0302170, IMG submission 193492) | Peat permafrost microbial communities from Stordalen Mire near Abisko, Sweden - I_Fen_N2_1 | ecosystem: Environmental > Terrestrial > Soil > Wetlands > Permafrost | place: Sweden: Abisko...
CACAGCCATGAACATTTCCTTCGAATACTGTGATTATGAAAACCCGTTGCACTTAACAGCACTGGTTGATTTGCTGAATCATTATATGACCGATCCCATGGGGGAAGCAACTCCTCTGAATAAAGTTCAGCAACTGCGATTGGTGGATGGACTTGCTAATCATCCTTCGTCACTGGTACTATTTATTCTGCATGATGGTGAAATTGCCGGATTGACAACTTGCTTTATCAACTTTTCCACATTCAATGTAAAATCCTATTTATATATTCACGATATCATTGTTTATGCTGATTTTCGTGGTAAAGGACTGGGAAAAGCATTAATGGAAAAACTGATTGAATTGTCTACTGAGCGTGGTTATTGCAAGATAACCCTGGAAGTCAGGGAAGATAACTTCCAGGCACAGGGATTATATTATAGTCTGGGGTTTGAAGAATGTACCCCTACTATGCTGTTCTGGACGAAGACATTATAGCTTTACGAGTAACTTTCCCAAAGTTCAAAACTTTGGAAGAGTTTAATTGATCCAACAAATATGAAAATAGCCATCCCTGTTATAGATAAAGATTTACGACGAAACCGGATAGCCGGCAGCCTGAACGTTATCGGATATATATGCATATACGATACTGACATTCGGGAGGGACGCTGGATGAAAACGCTGGAACTGGCACCCAATATGGGCGAATTACTTCCGGCTCTTGAGAGGGAAAATGTGTCCACGATCATTTCCCGACAGGTACAGCCTATGGCGTTGAAAGTTTTGGTAAATAAAGGATTTAGTGTATATAAGTCAATTGGTGACCTGCTGGATGAGAATATCTGCCTGTTGATAAAAAATGAATTGATTACATTCGATATGGAAGCGGCCATGGTTAATGCCGCAGCTTGCGGAGGGGCATGTGAGGTATGCAGTACGGATTGTGAGGAGGAGAAGCTGGTTGGTTGATCCTGTAAGTGTTTTTATTCCACCAAATAGTAAATGAAAAGAAGATGAGCTTACAAAATGCAATTACATTTATTTCGGATGTTGATGCCGATGATGAGTTGAGAAAATCATGCTACACCTGTAAAAATCAGGAGGACTTACTGGATTTTCTGAAAGGGAAAGGACGTGGATTTACTTCTGATGAGTTTGAGGATGCCATCAATATGCTGCTTTTTAAATGTCAGACTTACGAACAGGCTGGTAGGGTAAAGGAAGTTAAAGCCTGGTTTAACTGCTTTATACGCTAATTTGTGGGGTTTTGGAAAATTTAAGTTGAATAAGTTGATTGGCTAACCCTGCAAGCGGGATGTCACTTTATTCCGTTGTTTAATTGGTCAGTTGAATGATTGAATTGGGAAAAATAGTGTTTCCAGCTATATTCTGCCATATTTTCTTTACCAGCTAAGTATCTATCCTATGATTTCTAGCATTAAGTTAATCAGCTGATTAACGAATTTAAACTAAGAGATTTCTTCCGCACGCTTTTCAACTAGTTCCTTTATTTCCTGAAGTCCTGTTGCCATAGCATGTAATTCTTCGGTGGAAGGGGTGCGGTATCCAAACCCTTCGAGGGAGCAGATAGCTTCAAATTTACCTACCAGGATGCTGGTTTGTTTCATACTGTCGGTTAATTCGGAATCGAAATCCAGGGCTTCCTTGAACAGGGCTATCGGCATGTGGTGGGAGGCATGCCAGTCATAACGTGCCATCAAGGCTACGAAATACTTCTCATGGCTTAGAACGGCCATATCATAGAGCAAATCATTATCAAACCGTGAGTTTTTGTTATTCAGACTTTTTTGAAAGGCTGAATAGAACCCGTTTGCATATTCCAAACAGGATAATGAATGTATGCGCATTTCTGCATCGGGGATAATAGTGGATGTAGCCATAACTTTGATTTACAATTTATACGTTTACAATTCAAAAGATTGTAATTCTTTTTTATATTAGAGACTCGTTAACAGAGGGTATAATTTATCGTCTGTAAATGCCCATTTAATAACTTGCACAGTTTCTTTTACCTTATCCGGAAATTTAGAATAAGCTTAAGCACTTATTGGTAAATTTATGATTAAAAATGATTGATCTTATGAGACTTTTATAGTTACCTGTATATTTTAAAAGAGGTAAGATTAAAATTCATCATTTGCATACAAAACATCCCGACTTAGCTGGTCGAATTCTAAAATTTCTTCTTTATTGAAAAAACGGGCAATTTCAATGTTAGCATTTTCAACCGTATCTGAAGTGTGAATAATGTTCTCCTGAATGCTGACGCTATAATCGCCCCGAATTGTTCCCATAGCAGCTTCACGACCATTCGTACAACCAGCCATGGTATGTGCAATGTGCACGCAATCAATGCTTTTTAAACAACAAACCACGACAGGTGAACTCATCATTGAATTTTTAATCCGTTGAAAAAAAGGTTTATTCTTTAAATGTCCGTAATGTTCATCCAGAATTCTATCATCCAGTTGCATCATTTTAATGCCACTTATTTGTAGTCCTTTACGTTCGAAACGATGAATGATTTCACCGGTTAAATTTCTTCTTATTGCGCTGGGTTTGATAATGACAAGCGTTTTTTCCATAAATAATTGAGTAGTCAGGTAATAATATTTACATTTAATAATTTACAATGGTCCGATATTTACTTGAGTATAAAGCAAAATAACTTTCAATCAATTCTTCTTTTGTTATTGCGCGTTTCAGTACTTCGGCACTTGCTTTTACTTTGTCTAGTAACAACAAGCAGTCTTCATCGTTACAGGGGAGATGATCTTCATTCAAGTAATACATAATTGTTGATTTGCCACTATGTTTGCCAATCAGAAATTCTTGTTCTACTTTTCCAATCTTTTCCGCCGGAATTAATTGATAAGTGTTTCGATCTTTTAGTAAACAGTTCGTATGAATACCACTTTCGTGAGTCAATGCCATACTTCCGGTAATAGGTTTACTTGCGCTGAGTTCTCTTTTTGAAACCTTTGCAACATAAGCACTCAGTTCTGAGAAGCTTTCGGTGCGTAAGGTGGAAGATATCCCAACACTTAACTCAAGTGCCATGGCTACTTCTTCCATAGCAGCATTTCCCGCCCGTTCACCAAGTCCGTTAATGGTTGTACTCAAACAGGTAGCACCGGCCATGAAAGCAGCCAGTGTATTGGCAGTTGCCATTCCCAGGTCATTATGGGCATGAATTTCAAGTGGAAGTTCTTTTTCAACATTACGAATGGAAGATACCAATTCGAATGTGCTGACCGGATTGAGCATGCCCACAGTATCAGCCAGTCGTACTCGGGAAGCACCAAAAGTGCTGGCAGCACAAACAAATTCTTTTAGAAAAAGGCTTTCTGCACGCGAAGCATCCTGAGCTCCAATGGTAACATAACCAAACATAGGGGATGCAAAATCAATTAATTCTTTCAACTGTTGAATGACCCAGGCAGGGTTTTTCCCCATGGCATTCATTAATAGGTTGGATACAGGGAATGAAATATGTACCCCGTTGGTTCCGGTTCTGGAAGCACTTTGGATATCATTTCTGGTAGCCCGGCACCACGACAGTGTTTTAAAATTGAAACCCATATCACAGATAGTACGAATATCCTGTATTTCAGTTTCTCCCATGGCAGGTGTGCCTATTTCAATTTCAGGCACTCCGGCTCCGTTCAGCAAGGCGGCAATCCGAATCTTCTCCTGAAGAGAAAATACAACTCCCGGCGATTGCTCTCCGTCACGTAAGGTGGTATCTATGAAATAGGGGAAACTCATACTGTTGTGATATTATATAAGCAGTCATAAAAACTGATGAACTAAGATAATTCCTAAAATTATGAAAGTCTGAAGTTTGAAGCTATTATTCAATTATTTACTAAATACTTGTCAGCTTTTATGACTCTTATGTTTGTTTTCTTTACTAATCTGCTATCGAATACTTCTCGCATAATTCGTCACTTTCGAGCGAATCGAAGATTTCATCAATTACTGCCTCTGACTCAACACCACCGTACCAATAGTTATTGGGGTGAATGACCATTACCGGTCCTTGTGTACAAACATTTAGACAGGCGGTTGTACTGACTGCTACATCCAGGCCACGGTCGGATGCTTCTTCCGAAATATACTGGAGCAAGGAAGCTGCTCCTTTTTTGTTACATGCACCTTGTGCATCTCCTGCAACACGAAACGAGTTGCATACCAAAATGTGATACTGAGGTTTTTTCATAAAATGTGACCCCCTACCCCCAAAGGGGGTTTTGGGGCGGTGTATTTAATTGAGTTTATAAATAATTATACGTGAAAATATCATAGACATAAATAACTTGGTTCCTCTTCAAGGCCAGTGTTATCATCCGCATCCCTGTGCAGTTCCCTTACAACCGCTTCCACATTTAAAAGCATCGGGTTTAGCTGTTGAACGGATTACCCTGTTGTTGTAAATACCTTCCAGTCCTTCATCAATCAGTCCGGTCATTTCTACCACATGAATGCCACAACCCTTGAGCATAGCTTTGGGATTTTCTCCTACTCCGCTTATCAGGATGGCGCGGCAGTCTTTCAATAACCTGGCCATATTAAGCCATCGTTCGTCACCTTTTCCTTTTGGAGGAGTATTTCGTATTTCAACCAGCTTAAAGCCGTTTTTTGTTTGTTCGAAGATATATAGTTGAATTGCTTCTCCTAAATGTAAGTTTACGAGCAGACCTTCATTGGTTCCGACAGCCACATAGGGTCTTTTGTCTGTTTCCATAACTTCAGCCCGTGAGGAGTATTCTTTAAGCAATACATGAGTCTCACTCAGGTCCTGACCTAATAGCCCTGCAGCATCGGCCCTGCATCGTGCGCAATGACTCATAATCTTCAGGTATTTTGAAGACAGGTTCCTTACCCTGAATATCATTTTAGCATCAGGTTGAGGTACATCTACAAAAGGAGTTTCAGCAGTTGGAATGAGCGGAATACAGTTTATAACATCAGCTCCCAATTCAGCACAAACTCGTGCTACTTCGGGAATATGATCTTCGTTAACTCCCGGTATGATAATTGAATTAATCTTTACGGTAATTCCCCTGGCTTTCAGCTTAGGAATACAGGCCAGTTGTCGTTCAAGCAAAATGGCAGCACCTTCTTCTCCACGGTATATATGTTTATTAAAGCGTACCCATTTGTATATCTTTGCTGTGATAGCCGGATCAATAGCATTAATGGTCAATGTAACATGCGATACCCCCAATTCAGCTATTTCATCAATATAGGGTTCTAAATTAAGCCCGTTAGAGGAAAGACAGAATATCTTGTCAGGGAACTCCTTATTGACACGGCGCATGGTTTCCAATGTTTCTTCCGCATTGGCAAAGGGATCTCCGGGACCAGCAATACCAATTACTGCCAGATTCTCAATTCTTTTATCCAGTTCTTTCAGATAATCAACAGCCTGAAATGGTGCCAATACAGAAGAGGTTACACCTGGCCGGCTTTCGTTTACACAATCGTATTTCCGGTTGCAATAATTACACTGTATATTGCATTTTGGAGCTACGGGGAGGTGTACACGTGCATTGGTATGCTTTGCTTCTTCGTTGAAACAAGGATGTGCTTGTTTTCTTTCTTCGGTCATTTCCATAATGTATATTGTTTTGAAACCTCCCCAAACCCCACCAAAGGGGGAAAATAAGACTCGGTTTGTGTTATTGTGTAATTTTCAATTCTCAATTGTAAATGAAAAAATCGTAAATCATAGATATTTATACCCTATCGGTGAATTCTCCTGTTTGAATTCAATCAGTGCATTCACCACCAGGTCGAAAAGTTCCTGTGTACCACGATAGCCTATCTGATGAATGCGGGAAGCCCCAAAGCGGTCGTGTATGGGAAAGCCTAACCTTACCAGCGGAATCTTACGCTCACGGGCAATGTAATATCCTTTGCTATTCCCGATTAAAAAGTCAGGTTTAAAGTTTTCAGCCTCTTCACGCAATGTTTCAAAGTCAGCACCTTTTTTAAAGTATGTTTCGACTCCTATTTCATGTAACCAATCGGCCAGAGCAGTAACAAAATCTTCTTCGCCATACAACAGGGCTTTTTTGCCAAATACATATTTATGGGCATCCACATAAGCATCTACCAATCTTCCACGTTCTTTGCGATGTTTCTCAGGAATTTCTTTTCCACTGAGCTTTTTAAATGTTTCCATCAACATGTCGGAAGCTTCAATGCCTATGGGTAATGGCATTTGATAATTCTTTATATAGAGTGACGATTCCAACCATTCACCGGCTGACTGTATTGTCCCTACATCCTTAGTCCGGCTGACTCCTTTATTAAAGACATTTCCAAATTCAATTACTGCTTTTGAATTTCCTATGCGTTTGATTTTCCAGATAGGAGTACCACCTGTAGGAATTAATTGATATTCTGACGTGTATTCATTATCGAGTGTCTCGCTATAATCAGGGAACAGGGTGTATTTCAATTCGAAATCATCCATCAACTCCTTAAGGTACCGAATATCGGCAGGAGTTACCATTCCAGGAATAATAGTAATCGAATTGTCTGTTTTTTCAAACTCTGCCAGTGTTTTTATTGTTGCCAGCACCGTATTGTAATATCCTTCGGCGTGACTGCCGCAATAACTGGGGGTAGAGGCATGGATAAAGGTGGGAAGGTTTTTTTCTAATCCTTTGTATGTTTCGCAATAGTTGCGAATGTGACCAGGAATATCTTCACCAATAGTTTCTGACAGACAAGTGGACGCTATCCCAATCACTTGCGGTTTATATTGTTTAATGATATTATCGATCCCGGTAATGAAATTGCGGCTTCCACCGAATACAGTCGTTTCTTCGCTAAAATTACTTGAGGCAATATCAACAGGTTCTTTGTAATGGCTGATCATATACCGGCGAATGTACGTGGCACAACCCTGACTCCCGTGGATAAGCGGAACACAACCTTCAATTCCTTTGAACACCAGTGATGCACCAAGAGGAGCACACAGTTTGCAGGAATTACGAGTGGATGTGTAAGTTTTTGCTTCGACCATGATGTTTGTTGTTAACTGGTTAATTAAGTTGAATAGATAATTAAGTTGACTGGTTGATTTGTTTAATGGGTTTGCTTGAATTTAATTAACCAAATCCACCCTATCCTCCATTTACCTGCCCTTACCTCTGTTCTTTCGTAAATTTCCACACAGGGCTCATTGCCGTGGCATAAATCTCTTTTGCAAAATTGAGCATACCTTCGTACCCTGCCAGTGGTTCTTTTCGTTCGTGGTTGTGATCACAAAATCCAAGTCCTATTTTATGGGCAATAGGGCGTTCTTTCACACCTCCGATAAATATATCAGCCTGTTTTTCTTTTACAAAATGCGATAGTTCTACCGGATTTGAATCGTCTACAATGATGGTTCCTTCGTCGCAAAGCTGTTTGATCAATTCATAATCTTCAGTAGTACCTGTTTGGGAACCTACAATCACGGATTGAACACCAATTAATCGTAACGCTTTAACCAATGAAATGGCTTTAAACGCTCCACCTACATAAATGGCTGCTTTTTTCCCCGTTAACCGTTCTTTGTACCAGGCCAGTTGAGGCATTAAGCGTGCAAATTCCTCTTTTACCATTACACGGGCTTTCTCCATCATATCGTCATCTTTGAAAAAACGAGCAACATCATAGAGGGCATCACTCATATCTTCAATTCCAAAATAAGAAACCCGCATGGAAGGAATGTTATATTCATCTTTCATCATCTTGGCCAGGTAATTCATGGATCCTGAACATTGAACCACATTCAAAGCGGCGTTATGGGCATTGCAAATATCGTCTACCCGTCCGTCACCGGTAATCGTGGCATTGACATGAACTCCCATTCGTTTATAGTACTCCAATAAGATCCAGAGTTCTCCGGCAAGGTTAAAATCACCCAGAATATTGATACTTTTGGCAGGTGTATAAGGTTTGCTCTTCGTTCCTACCAATTTAAAAATAGACTCACAGGCTACTTTGTACCCGTCCTTTTTGGATCCCTGGAATCCGGGAGCCTGTACCGGGATAACAGGAATATTTTTGATTTTTTCTATTTGACGGCAGATACTTTCAACATCATCACCAATAACACCCACAATACAGGTTGTATAAATAAAAGCTGCCTTGGGTTGATGTTTGTCGATCAATTCAATTATGGAATCATATAGTTTTTTTTCTCCTCCAAAGATGACGTCCCGTTCTTGCAAATCGGTACAAAAACTCAATCGGTGCAATTCAGGTCCCGAAGAAAGTGAACCCCTGATATCCCATGTATAGGCAGCGCATCCAATGGGTCCATGGATGACATGCAATGCATCAACGATTGGGTAAAGCACTACCCGTGACCCGCAAAACACACAAGCCCGTTGGCTCACACTGCCCGCCAGACTGGCTTTGTTACAATCGATTGTCCGTTCATTTGTTCCGGCAACCGATACTTGCTTTTGTCTATCATCTAATATGTGTCCCATAACCTTTTTCAATTAAGAATACCTAATTCATTATAACCCTAATTCATTTATCGTGCCATTATTTTTTTTCTCATTTTAGATATGAATTTTCTCATTGTAATGTATTGAAAATGAAAGTTCTGTGGTTTTATTTTTAATAAACGAACTAAACGGTATGAGTATTTCTTCTATTGCTAAATCTATCGAAAACATACATAAATGTAGGGCGAAATACTTAAAATGTAGGAAAGGGAATTACTATATAAAGCCTATTGACAGATTCACTATGGGTGAATCTGTCAATAGGCTTTTCAATTATAGTGATTAGAAATAGTAATCTTAGAAATATTTAGAAGTTGAGATTCTATCTACCTGGATTCTTATCTCCATTCAGCTAGATGGATATTTTCCTATATTGTGAGAACTATCAAATCATCAGATTTTATAATTTTAAAGAAAAACCCGAGGACATTTTAAAAAAGAAAATTGTTAACTAATACCTGTTTGAATGTCCTCAGGCTTTTTACAACTGAAATTCTACTTTTTCTTCCAGACAAGTTCTGTCGATATGATCCAGAAATGCATCTAAAATTTGTTTTACTAAATTGGCACCACCATTATAACCTGTTTTTGCAAAGTAGTTATGTCCTGGACGATCGGCAATAGGGAATCCAAAGCGTACAAACGGGGTGTTCTCATCACGGGCAATGTATTTTCCATACGTATTACCAATCAATAAGTCAACGCCTTCTTGTTTAATCCATTGGTGCATGCGGAACATATCGGCTAACTCACCACACTTGAATTTTGCTTCTGGTATATCTTTCAGGATTTCCGGAATTTTTTCTGAGAAGTATTTGCTTGGTGTACCGGATACAATATATACAGGTCTCATATCTAAGCTTACCAGAAACTCAGCAAGAGGAACCAATGTGTCAGGATCGCCCCAAAGTGCAACGCGTTTTCCGTAAAGATATTTAGCACTGTCCGAAATCAAATCGATTAAACGTCCACGTTCGTCGGTCAAGCTATCCGGTATCGGCAAGTTAGCATGGCGGCTCAATGACATCAAGTAGCGGTCGGTAGCCTTGAATCCGATTGGAATATCCAACATCTCGAATTTTACCTTACACTTGTTCTCTAGTTTTATACAAGCATCTTCGGTGCTCATCGGGCCAAAACCCAGAGTGTATTTGCTATCTCCTGTCAGTTTAAGGTCCGCAACGGTAGTTCCGCCATCAGGGTACATTTTATAATGTCCATTAAGCGGAGTATCCAACACACCAGTCATATCCGGGAACATAATGGTACGGGCTTCCATTACCGAAGCCAACCGTTTGATTTCACCCATATCTGAAGGCTCCATCCAACCTGCGACGAGGTTGATAACGTTACGTTTCTTAGGAGTTGCTGTAGAGAAGAACTTCACCATGGCAGCTACCTGATTCGAATATCCTGTTACATGTGTTCCCACATAACTTGGAGTATTGCAAAATATGACTTGTTTTCCTTCGGGAATTAATCCATCTTCGTTGGCTTTAGAAACGATTTGAACCAGGTCATCACCAATTGTTTCTGATAAGCATGTCGTGTGAACTGCTATCACTTCAGGTTTATAAACTGTAAACATGGTGTCAATTGCCGAAAGAAGGTTGGCAGATCCCCCAAATACAGAAGAACCTTCAGAAAACGAACTGGTACCAGCCATAATTGGTTCGCGGAAGTGACGGGACAAGGCACTACGGTGATACGAGCAGCATCCTTGTGAACCGTGGCTATGGGGAAGACATCCGTGAATGCCTAATGCTGCATACATTGCCCCTATGGGTTGGCAGGTTTTGGCCGGGTTAATGGTCAATGCCTTCCTGTCTATTTCAAATGCAGTAGTATGTCTGAGTAACATAATGATTTAAATTTAAAAGAACCACCCCTAACCCCTAAAGGGGAACTGGGTTACTGTGGATCTTGAGTTTATATTTTATAATTATTATTCTGAATTTTTTCAGAAACTGCTCTTTTAATCCCCTTTAGGGGTTTGGGGTCATATTAATTAAATACGTATTCCGCTTCTACCACTTCTTCGCGTTCCCAGGGAGCTTTCATTTGTTTGAAAATAGTGCTGCAGGCAATCATTTCAATGTCCTTGTAGAAGTTAATAGCACCTTCGAATGCTGCATAAGGTCCACCATTATCGTAGTTGTGGAGCTGTTTCATTGGGATACCCATTTTCTGAACAACATATTTTTCTTTGATACCAGCGCAAAAGACATCCGGTTTGTACTTTTCAATGAGTTTTTCCATTTCGTGGTGACTTAAATCGTCAACTACTAATGTGCCTTTTTTCATATCATGCATGATACCTTTGTACTCATTGAATTCAATATCAAAAGCTTCCTTCAGTTGAGCCAGTTCTTCTTCTGTCTTGCGTGGTTTGAAGCGTGTAGGATCTGGATAAATGGTTAATTGCTCAATATTTCGGCTGTCAGCGTCAACCTTAATGGAAGGCAATACACGACGGCCTTCGTAGTCATCACGGTGTCCAAATTCATAACCGGCAACTAATATCTCCATACCCAGTTCTGTAAATAATTCCTGATAGTGGTGAGCGCGTGAACCTCCAACAAACAACATAGCTGTTTTACCTTCAGTTTTAGCTCTTGCCTGTGCGATAGCTGTTTCAACTGCAACCATTTCTTCTGCAATCACTACTTCAATGCGATCGATCAATTCCTGGTCTCCAAAATACTGACCTACTTTGCGAAGAGTTTTAGCAGTAGCTTCGGCTCCGATAAAGTTGGCTTTTGCCCAGGGAATTCCGAATGAAGTTTCCAACATCTCTGCCACGTAGTTGATGGATCGGTGACACATTACCAGACTAAAGTCTGCGGTGTGAGCTGTTTCAAATTGTTCCAGGGTAGAGTTTCCCGACATGGTAGCGACTATATCAACACCGATTTTTTCGAATAATGAATCAATGGCAAAGGCGTCCCCACCGATATTATATTCACCAAGTACGTTAATTGCATATTTATTTTTTCGTACATAGTTATCATTGTTACCAATAAGGTTTTTATATAAACCGTTGTTAGCAATGTGATGACCGGCTGATTGTGATACTCCGCGATAACCCTCACATGAGAACCCAAAAACATTTACCCCTGGAAATTCTTCTTTCATTTGGCGGGCTACACGGTGAACGTCGTCACCAATCAGACCTACCGGACAAGTCGAGAAAATCGCAATGCCTTTTGGTTTAAATAGTTCATACGCTTCACGAATAGCTTGTTTCAATTTTTCTTCTCCACCAAATACGATATTTGAATCCTGTATGTCGGTTGAGAATGCATATGGAATGAAGTTTTCCATTTCAGGTTTGTCAGCTCGTGTCTGGTTGCGACGTGTCAACCATGAGTAAAATCCACAACCGATAGGTCCGTGCGTAATATTGATAATATCCCTGGTTGGTCCAAGTACTACCCCTTTACAACCTGCATAGGTACAACCACGTTGTGTAATAATACCCGGAATAGTACGAACGTTAGCCTGAATTTCCGGTATTGAATCCGGGTCATTCACAACCATTGATTTCAGTCTCTTCTTCGCTACTTTTTTTGGATAAGCTTCTGAAATTTCTTCAGAGAATTTACCAAGTTCCAAATCTTCTATTAATGTCTTTGCCATAACGTTTTTTTTAATACATAATTCATAATGCATAATTCATAACTGAAGTGAGAGCTTTTCTGTGAGTTTAACACTTGCTTTTCCTTACTTTTGAATAGAGCATTGTTTAATTTCAGTTACTTTTTTTCCTTTTCACTGAGTAATAATTTTGAATTATGAATTGTGAATTATTAATTAATCAAGTGTAATGTCTCCGCTTTCACCTGTACGAACACGTATAGAGTCAGTTGTCGGAATTACAAATATTTTACCATCACCACTTTTACCGGTTTGATTGATTTTGATCAGTGTTTCCACTGCCAATTGTTTTTTCTCATCGGTAACTACCAGAGTAATCATTCGTTTGGATTTCAAACGAGGCATCTCAATAATGAGCTCTTGTTGGTCTACATCCAATAATCCGGCAGCTTTTTCAAATCCGCCTTTCCCTTTTCCGCGTCCTAATACCGGCATAGCCGTGAACGAAGGCAGACCGGCATCCGAAAGAGCAAGCTTGGTAGCGGCCATTTTGTCGATGCGTATCATTGCTAATATCAGTTTCATAATCTTTTTGTTTTGAACGACCCAAAACCCCTAAAGGGGCTTAAAGACCAGATGTGTTTATTTCAAAATAACTCCTGTTTCTTCAGTAACTGTGTCCTGATTCCCCTTTAGGGGTTAGGGGTGGTCTTAGTCTTGTTTACCGCTGGAAATTGTATAACTTTCTTCTACCGGAGTAACGAAGATTTTACCATCACCAAACTGACCTTTTTCGCCTGAGCGAGCTGAAGACATAATGGTTTCTATTACGAAATCTTTATCTTTTTCAGGAATAACCATCATAAGCAAATCTTTTGGAAGCTCATCATAAGTTACATTTCCTACTTTTATACCACGTTGTTTACCACGACCAAATACACCTAGTTTTGTGATTGCCGGAAAGCCTGCATCAAACAATGCTTTCATGACTACGCTTGATTTTTCCGGACGAACTATTGCTCTTAATAAATACATATAATAAATGTTTTAGTACCTACCCCCAACCCCTAAAGGGGAGTAAGAAGGCTATGTTTATAAATTAATTACTCCAAACCACAAAAGGGGTTTAAAGACCAAGTTTTTTTATTCAATATACCCCCAAACTTTATCAAAGACCGAGTCTTACTCCCTTTTAGGGGTTGGGGGTTCTTTTTTAGTTCATGATACCAAATCCAACCAATAATTCTTCCAGAGCAGACATTTCTAATGGTTGAGGAATAACAAACATTTGGTTGTCATTTATTTTCTTAGCCAATGCACGATATTCGTTTGCTTGTGCGTGGTCAGGAGCGTGATCGATAACTGTTTTACGGTTAATCTCTGCATGTTGAACCATGTTTTCACGAGGGACGAAGTGAATCATTTGAGTTCCCAACTGGCGGGCAAATTCTTCAATCATATTAGCTTCGTTGTCCACTTTACGGGAGTTACAAATTAAACCACCCAATCGTACTGTTCCTACTTTACCAAATTTAGAGATAGATTTACAAATGTTGTTGGCAGCGTACATAGCCATCATTTCACCAGATACAACGATATAAACTTCTTCGGCTTTACCATCTCGGATTGGCATGGCGAATCCACCACAAACAACGTCACCCAATACATCGTAGAATACATAATCCAAATGTTTGTCTTCATCATAGGCTCCAAGTTGCTCAAGCAAGTTGATAGAAGTAATAATACCACGACCTGCACAACCAACTCCTGGTTCAGGACCACCTGATTCAACGCAACTGGTGTTACTAAATCCCGTTTTCATTACATCGTCCAAATCAATATCTTCTCCTTCATCGCGAAGGGTATCCAAAACAGTTTTTTGAGCCAATCCATGTAATAGCAAACGGGTAGAGTCAGCTTTTGGATCACATCCCACTACCATTACATTTTTTCCCATTTCAGCCAATCCGGCTACTGTGTTTTGCGTTGTGGTACTTTTACCGATTCCGCCTTTTCCGTAGATTGCAATTTTTCTCATCTTGTTTATATTTTGAATGAATAACTAATGTTCTTGTTTTGTATAACCTGACACCTCCTATTCATTTATCGTGCCATTAACATTTATGCATACTTGTTCTTATGCTAAATAGCAAGCTAAACAATTGATGGATAAACTAAAAAAAATATTGCTGCGTATGTGGAAACGTGAAAAAGGAATTTTTTTTGAGAAGGGAATAATTGAAAAATCTTACATTAATGTAGGATTAAACACTTAAAATGTAGGAATAATATTGCTTAAATTGAATAATTTATCTTTTTCAGCGAACTAAAAGTTTCTTTGAATTATAAGAAAATATTCATTAATTGAGGAATAAAGTTTACTCTTTGAAACGTTCGTCCGAACGTAATTTATCAACCGGTAATTGTTTTAATTTTCCAAGCCAACCAGTTTTTACATTCAATCTGTTATCATATCTTGGGTAAAAGGGTTTTATGTCAATGAGCGGAGTGCCATCCAACATATCAACCTGTTCAATGGTAATGATATTTTCATTTATACTTATTAGTTTGACCGTTGATATACCAATTGCATTTGGTCTTTTGGGTGCTTTGCATGCAAAAATCCCATGTTTTTCAGTATCCATAAATGGAGTGACAACCAGTTCAAACCCATTTATTTTATGAAAATGGTAAATCAGGGTTATGTGCGAAAATCCCTCCAGGTCTTTCAACCCCTCGGTATATTCGGGTAATAATTTTATAAAACCCCTGATCCCGTTAGCTGCTAATGGTTGGATAGGCATATTTTCTATAGTAGTATGAGGAGTAAATATAGTCCCGATTGGTTTTATGTTTATTTCATCCATATCTTCCGGCTGTTTTCTGTTTTATAATCAATTGAATTATTTCAAAATCAGGTGTCTTTTAATAGAGTTTATATCGAATAAAACATTATTATATTAATATTCAAAGAAGTAAGAATAACCACTAAGACACTAAGTGCACAAAGGATCACTAAAAGTTTTTTATAATACAGGTCACTAAGATAAAAACACACGTGTTTTTATTGTTCTAAATCTATGATTTTCAAATTGGTTGAGAAATAAAACATGTATGTTTTATTCTTCGTGTTCTTTTTTGTTTTTAGCAACA
>Ga0302170_10000521_pt1 | contig 15256 bp, 8 predicted proteins | sample I_Fen_N2_1_FD_193492 | JGI IMG/M metagenome (GOLD analysis project Ga0302170, IMG submission 193492) | Peat permafrost microbial communities from Stordalen Mire near Abisko, Sweden - I_Fen_N2_1 | ecosystem: Environmental > Terrestrial > Soil > Wetlands > Permafrost | place: Sweden: Abisko...
TCAATAACAAATACTGTTTCTAGCGTAAAATTGAATTCGTGCGATTGTGTGATTTTCATTACAAAAATAGCTATTTTCGGGTGTATATCTATATAAATAATTGTATTTTTAAAAGAGCATAAAAAAGGATGTAGAATAAATTCGCCTACATCCTTAATTTAAACGTTACCCGTGAATATTCGTACTCAATTACGAAAGTAACACAGCCTTACTTTTTTGTTGGATTCCAATTATCAAAGCCACCTAACACTTTTTCAATCGTGAATTCCTTAGCCTCTTTAGTATTTAGCTTCTTCGACCAACTTACACGTTGGCTTACATCAGCACCATCACCCGAGTTATTGAACTCCATGTAGCGGGTTGTTTTTTCGTTTTCAATATTCTTCCAATTATCCCAGCCAATAGGTTTTATACCTTTGGGCAATTTGCAGTTCATAAACAAGGTCATAGCATATGCCCTCCAGGGGCGACCAAGATATTCCGAATCAACCAAACTATCGAGGGTCACAGTGCAACGATTGAATATATAACCGTACTTCACTTGTACCGGAGTACTTGCAGCTGTAATATAAGAGTTACGTTTGCAGAATATCTGACATTCTTCAAACCAGACAGTTGATGGACCAAAAATAAAATCAGTTGTACCTTCAATATAACAATTCTCAAAATATTGACGGGCATTTTCACGTCCAGTGTAAATAGTATCCTGGTTACCTAGGAAACGGCAGTTGCGAAAAACAATTCGGTCACCCTCAACGTGTAAAGCTACAGCTTGACCAAGTTGGGCGGCAGAATTTTCAATCGTGAGGTTCTCCATTGTAATATCATTTCCACAAATTTTCAGGGTATAGGTTCTAAAAGTTCCCATTTTTCTGATATTTGCATGGTCATCATAATTGATAATGGTTTTGTACTTGTCCTCTCCAATAAAATGAACATTGCAGATATGAGTAGGTATTTCAAGTTTTTCTTTATACACTCCATTCTTTATGTAAATGGTTACCGTTCCTGCCGGATTAAATGCACGCACCGAATCGATAGCTTGTTGAATATTTCTGAAATGGCCGGTACCGTTCCTGTCCACAACAATAGTGTTGGGAGCAGTTTGCGCAAATGTGTTTAAATATCCTGTGAGAATAAGAATTAGTAAGAGATATTTTCTCATTTTGTTTTCAATTTTTGTTTAGCTATTGGAGCACTTTGCATGTCAGTTATTTGTTTCACTAAACTATTGACGTAAACTTCGAGATATGTGTAACCATTTTTATCAATATCCGTTGATTTCTTACCCGGATAGTTCTTTTCCAACCATCCATCAGGTATTCCATCATTATTGGTATCAAGTGGTGCTTCCGTTGAGTTATAAACAGGCCAACCACCCACGTCCGACTGAGAATCGATTAACCCCGGACGTCCATTCAACGATCCTTTAAAAGTGGCAGTTCCTGTTCTCACTTCGTTGGTTACACGGGTATCCACCTCATCTTTGTGCAAAGATGCTCCTGAGTAAGCGAGTACTTTCTCATATGCCACGTTAGCCGGTTGAGTCATAACCGGCGTAGTTATGTATGGTTTTAAAACTCTGCAATCAATTTTGTCAACTCCCTTGGCATAGTAAACACCTTTCCAGTTGGCAGCCGTAACAGCAGGATAACCATAGACAAAATTCCCCTCAATAAAATACTTCCCGTACCCGGGAGGGCATTTTGACGGATCGGCGTCTATATCTATTTGGGTAATTCGATCTTTAATTTTCGGGTTCGTTCCCGGGCCAACTTTAAAATAATTGCCTACAATATTGAAAGTTCCACTTTCACCTCCGTACGAACTATGATCACCCCAGTTATAAATTACATTGTTTCTAAAGTCAACACGCTCTTCGTCCTGAACGTTGGTATATTTTAAACCGGCTCGTCGTAGCCCGTTGAAACGCGGGTTTCTGCTATTGTGGTGAGCAATTAGATTATGATGAAAAGAGGCATTTTTACCACCCCAAATTCCACCGTAACCATGTGCACCTTTTGGATGTTCCGAATTATTCAGAGATTCAGAGATTATGCACCATTGCATCGTAAAATTTTCATTCGAGTAAAACGAAGCACATTCGTCTACCGACCAACTTGATGAGCAATGGTCGATGATTATATTCTTTTGATTACGACCGCCATAGGCATCAGGCTCATGATTTTTTATCAAATCGCCCAGTCGAAATCTCATGAACCGAATGATTACATTATCTGCACCTACAAAAACATCGTAATCTTTAATGCAGATGCCGTCGCCCGGAGCCGATTGACCGGCAATAGTCAAGTCTCCGTTTTTTATCGACAGCGGTTTAGTTAAACTAATAATCCCTGAAACTTTGAACAAAATGGTTCTGACACCCGATTGATTAACAGCCCATCGAAATGTGCCTACGGAGTTATCGTCGGCTAATGATGACACATAAAGCACCTTGCCCCCACGTCCTCCGCTGGTATACATTCCACCACCTTCGGCACCTGGAAATGCAGGTGTTTGGGCAAAAACCGTAAGAACGAATGATAGAAGCGAAAAAAATAAAAAAGGCTTTTTCATAAAACTCAAAATTGTAGATCTCTCAATAATAGCTTATTTATTCAGAAGTGCACTAACCATAATAAATGGTGCTACCGCCTTTGGATCATTATCTCTAACCTTCTCAGAAATATAATATGTAAAACTACCATCACGATACTTAGGCGAACCGCCAAGTCCTGCAACCGAGCACACATCTGTCAGTGAAATTGTTCCATCTGCATTCTCTTTTATAAATCGTTTTACAAACTGATTATAAGCAATTTTCCCTTTAGCTAGAAATGACTTTGGTAAGTAACCATTTTGTGCACCTTTTACCCATGTGTAAATAAACATGGCCGACCCGCTTGATTCAAGGTAGTTACCTTTTTCGTTTACTTTATCCGTCACCTGGTACCACATACCGGTTTTTCGGTCACGATATTTTTCGAGTGAAACACTCAAATCGGTTAGAATTTTAATGATTTCAGCGCGTTTTGGATGGTTTGCAGGTAAGAATTCAAGCACATCCACCATTGCCATCATGTACCATCCCATACTGCGACTCCAAAAATTGGGTGAAACTCCCGTTTGAGGATTCGCCCACTTTTGTTGTCGACTTTCGTCCCAACCATGATAGTAAAGTCCAGTTTTGGGGTTATAACTGTGTTTAGCCATCGTAATTATCTGAAAAGCAACTTCGTCATACAATGCGGGCTCATTAAATTTTTGAGCATATTCGGCCAAAAACGGTGAAGCCATGTAGATACCATCCAACCACATCTGGTTAGGATATACTTTTTTGTGCCAAAATCCACCCTCACTTGTACGCGGATGAGTTTTCATTTGAGCGCGCAACAAATCAATTGTTTTTTTCAATTTCTCTTCTTTTGTTTGCTCATACAATGCAAATAGCATCTTACCCGAATTCAGCTTATCGATGTTATAATCATCTGCTTTATAACCGGTAATATTTCCATTTACATCGATAATAGTATCTGTATAACTTTTTACGTAATCGAAATATTTCTTATCGTTTGTTTTTTCCCAAACTTTGTAAATGGCTTGTAGTTCAAGTCCATTGCAATAATCCCATTTTAATCGGGTTGAGAAATCAATCATCCAACTCTCCGGATATCGTTTCATTTCCGAATCAGCCATTTGTTGGTAGTACTTTGGTTTAGCCGTCAGCTGAACGATATTCAACACAAAAAGAAGAAATACAATTAAATTAATTTTAGTGCGCATAATTTTTTCAGAATAATAATTCGTGTTAATCTATCAAACAGGCTTACTGTTTTAGACCTATAACTTTTTGTTTATCAATAGTGTTAGGCAATTGGATATTGGTTGATTTACCTTCAATCCTGATCACCTGAACCAATGAATCGGGATATATAAAATCATTTAACTCGAAGTTCTTTACGTTTTGAAGCGTCAGTGCAGCACCTGATTTAGGCGTTACATGGACATTTTTAAATTTCACCCCATCCGATTCACTGAGTAAGACTCCATATTGAGAGGTAATAAATGCATTTTCAACGTTTATATTAGATATATTCATTTCAGGCAATCCATTGAAAAACATTGCTCTGTTGGCATTTCTCGAAACTATATTTTTCACATAGATATTTCGAAATGAAGGTGTTTCAGCTGTAACGGGTGGAATTGTGATTTCTTTTGGATTCACATCGCCATCTTCCATAGATTCTGAAGCTGATTTTCCACCATAGTATAAATCGAAAAGAAAGGAATCAGTTACAATATTAAACATATAAATATCGCTGATATATATATTCTCAACAACACCTCCACGTCCACGATTACTCTTGAAACGGAGACCTACATCCGTGCCCATAAACTGGCAATTGCGGACCGAAATATTGCGGACTCCGCCTGACATTTCGCTTCCAACCACAAAACCACCGTGTCCCTGAAAAACCTTACAATTATCAACAATTACATTTTCGGTAGGACGGGCACGAAGTCGCCCCTCAGCATCTTTACCCGATTTTATACAAATAGCATCATCGCCCACGTCGAAGGTACTGTTTACAACCAACACGTTTTTGCACGATTCAACATCAATGCCATCTCCATTTTGTGCATAGGAAGGATTTCTCACAAATACATTATCAACAATCACATTGGTACACAGCAACGGGTGAATATTCCAACTAGGCGAATTTTCGAACAACACACCTTGTAAAAATACGTTTTTACATTCAATAAAACTGATCATTACCGGACGAAGATAGTCTTTTATTTCGAGCCAATCGTTTTCAGAAAGATTTCCACGAGGTACATTCATATCGCTTAACGATTGCCCTTTGATGGATTGTGCCGTTGGATACCATAAATCAGAATCTTTGAGTACACCCCCTGATTTAACTACTTTTTTCCATTGTGCTTCTGTAACTTTCGATCTTTTTAACGGACGCCAAGCTTCACCGGAGCCATTAATTGACCCCTGACCAGTGATAGCCACATTTTCCAGATTCTTCCCCGAAATTGGCGATTGGCAACGACGTGTTTCCAGACCTTCGAAAATAGTATTTACGAGCGGATATAAATCAAAATCAGAGGAAAAAAGAATAAGTGCTCCCTTATCCAAATGCAAATTGATATTCGATTTGAATACAATCGGTCCCGTAAACCAGACACCGGCAGGCACCACCAATTTTCCACCACCTTTTTTTGACAAGGCATCAATAGCTTTACCAAACGCATCAGTATTGAGCGCTTTGCCATCACCAACCCCACCAAAATCAACTATTGAAACCGCATTGTTTTTAAATACTGGCACATTGATTTTCTCCATCGAAAATGGAAGATTTGTGTAAAGTTGACTGTATGCATTTTTAGCATTCAAGTTAGCGGTGCCAAAAACAAAAGCCAATGTAACAATCGGGACGATTGTTTTTTTGAAAAAAATCATATTCTCACTTTTAAAATTAGACAAAAATAAATGAAATAAAAATGCACTCACAAGCGGGAACTTTAATTTCAAATTGAAATACAAAAACTGAACCTGAGGTATTTATTATAGCATGTACATTAAATACCTCAGGCAAGTTAGAATATTACTACCATCTTAAATCTCCGGCAACACCCTTCCCTTTAAAAGCGGAATCTTTAAAAGTAAAATCGCCTGTTGTCGGACTATTCCATAACGCAGTTGAAGCTCCTGAGTAAGCAGTCATACTTGCTTTAATAGGATATGCTCCAACCAATGTTGCATCAACAAAATCACTAGTATAATACGATCCTGTAATCGTAGGAACTATTGGTTGTGCAACATTTGTAATTTTCACCCCTGATGTTAGTGAACCTGAACTACCAAAAACACAATTTGAAATAGTTATTCCCTTGGTTAGAGTTACAAAATCAAAATTAAATAAAACTCTTGCAGCAGTTGTATTTTGAGTTGTTTGATTAAAAGTACAATTTGAGATAGTTACAGAATTCATTGTAGTAGCAGTAGTCTGAACTACAGAAATTACAGGATAACTAAAATTATAAATTGTTGAATTTGCAATCACTACGTTATTAATATAATCTGCTGATTTACTAATATTTACTAATGCATATCCACTACCAAACCCAAACTCATTGATCACACAACCATTAAAGGTCAATGTATCAACAACTTGATTTTTACTACCTTGCAAACGCATAGGTGTATTCCCAAAATTATGCATATTACAATTCATAAATGACAAAGATTTTACTGTTGTTGCCACACTATTATTAATCAAATAGCCTACTTTATTACCAACCGTATTATTGCAATAACCCGTAAAATCAATATTTTCAAATCTTACATAATCAATAGCATTCGTAAGACCCAAAGGACTAGATGATGAAGAAGCACCAGTAGAAGGACATATAACAGGACGATTAGTCACGGACAAACCTCTTACTTTTATGTTTTTTCCCAAACTATAAGTTGATGTTCCCATGGGGAATACTGCACCAGCAGGTAATAGAATAACTTGACCTGCTACAGCATTAGTTATGGTTGTAGGCAAATCATCGCCGGCTTTCAGAATTATATCCCCCTCCACAAGTCCTGTCGCAGTACCTCTTAAGATTGTGTTATTATATATTTTAACCGTCCAATTAGAGTTTGCTAATTGGGAAATTATTTTTTCTCCTGCAGCAACTTCTGAACTCGAAATTACATACGAATTACTTGTCGCTCCATCAGCAGAACTAAGCACCAGATTAGTAACATTTGCCCCTGGAGTCCACTTGATATCCAAAGTCTTCGGTGCGGTCATGTATGCACTATAAAGTTTACCTGTATTAGTGTTAGTTCCATAACCACTAAAAATATTTTCAGCTGGGGTTTTAAAAGAAAGCGTATTGAATTTCGAGTTCTTAGTTGTATCTTTTGCATTAGCATAAATTCTAGCAAAAAACTTAGTGCTACCAGCTAATTCTTTGACATAAAAAAGATTAGTTAAAGTAGTATCGATTACCAAATTTTTAAAATTCAAACTGTCGTTACTTACTTTTAAACTATAAGAAACAGCACTGTCAACTGCAGCCCATGAAAAAGTTGCTACAGTTTTGTTTGTCGAAACATTAAACCCAATTGGTCTAAACAAACGAGGCAAAACTAAATCAGTTTCATTTTTACAGGAAGTAAAACTTCCTATAAAGAAACACGAAATCAAGCATCCCAATATTAATAAATTTATTATTTTTTTCATTCCTATCATGTTTTTAAATGAGTTCTACATTATTTTTCAATAACCATAATCGTTCGTCAATAAACCATTACCATAAGTTATGATTTGGCTCATAATTGGCAATAACTGACGTTTATCCGGATTTCCCAAATACATACCGCCAATAAAACCATCACTTAGATAATATTCGGTTTCTGTTGTAACTCCCTTAGAATCTGTAACAGTTGCTTTTGCTTGTGTCCATAGTTTTTTGGTCCAAGTAGGATCAGAAGATTTATCTGCCGTCTCACCTCGATTAAGACCGTAAACAGTCAACACACGCTCACCGGTTGAAATAGTGTTATCAACAGTATATTTATAGTATATAGTAGCCGGAACAGTCGCATAATCACCAGTACCATCGCGTAGAGCAGCAAGATTTACTTTTGCTTTATCAATAGCAGATTTCAATTCACCCCAGCGTTCTAAATCATATTTACGGATATTTTCACCGCATAATTCAAATGCTCTTTCTTTTTTGATATTATCCAATGTAAGAGCTAAATCATATGATGATGCAGTAGAAATAGGCTGATTAAAAGCACGACGACGTACCATATTGAAATAATTAGCTCCGTCTGTAGCACCTAAAAATAAATCGGCTTCGGCATACATAAGTAAAACATCAGCGTATCTTAATACAATTGGAGAAACACCGTCATCCGTTCCTGAAATTGGAGTTTTAACCCATTCTGCACGCCATTTGCCGATATTAAATCCTATAATTCCACTACTTAAGCTTTGTTCCATCACTTTAAGAGTTGTATTTTTAGAAACTTTGTATGGAACAACCGTAATATCTCGACGCGTGTCTTCCGAGTTAAAATCATAAAAGAAATTTGGTGTAACCTTAAATTGACCGCCTATAGCTACTGTATTATTTTTTCCGTCAGCATCACGTGGTAAACCTAAATTATAAACCATTCGACCACGTAATCCGAAATTATATGGTATTTGCCAAATTGTTTCTCTCCCATGTGTATCAATATCCTGACACTGATCATAGAAAATACTTTTAAAATTAGATGCCAACGAATATTTTCCATCAGTAATAATTGCTTTACATGCAGCGCGGGCAATAGTATATAATTCCTTTCGGCGGGCATCAGAAACTGTAATTTTAATCTCAGAATCACTCGTTCCTGACGGTCTCATAGAATAACCTGCAGCCGATAAACAAATACGAGCCAACAAACCTCTGGCAGCATCCTTGGATACTCGTTTTGTAGTAGCTGTATAAGCAGAGGCACCAGGCGAATAAAGCAATGTTGTAGCTTCTTGCAAATCTTTTATTACCTGATTATAAATAGTATCTCTATTAGATTTTGCAAGATAAATGGTAGATTGATTTACCGGTTCAAAGCGTGCAGGTACGTCTCCCCACCATTTAACAAGGTCGTAATAGAAGAAAGCTCTCATCGTAAGGGCTTCACCTAAAAACTGCCCCATATCATTTCCTTCGGCAGGGTTACCATATTTTCGTATTCCGGCGATAGCTAAATTAGCACGTTCAATTCCTTGATATATACGACTCCAGGGATTAGCTGCATCTGAATTATTATAACCATCTCCAATTGTCGAAGTGGGATTATATAGTGCAAAATAATCATCCGATTTACTTAATGTAATCGTAGAAGGATAAGACCAGCCCGAACGATATTCAATATCAGTATTCAGCCCCATTTGCAACCAAAGTCTATTACGATATGAATTATTTTGTCCAATTATATCGTAGATAGATGCTATTGCCTGATTTGCAGAATCGGGACTAGCAAAAACAATATCATCACTTAACATCGAGTTACTGGACACTTTCAACATGTCTGTACAGGATGTAGTGAAAAAAATAAAGATGATACTTATAAATAGTATTATTATATTTTGTTTTTTCATTGTTGTATTATTTAAAAAGTTATGTTAACACCTACATTATATGAACGACTCTTAGGATATGCTGAATAATCTACACCAGGAGTAGCAGGAGTAGCACGACGAGAATCTACCTCCGGATCATACCCTGAGTATTTAGTCCAAACATGAAGATTATAAGCAGTTGCATACAAACGTAATCTCTCAATAAACAGTTTTTTTGTAAATATTTTAGGTAAAGTATAACCTAGTGTTACATTATTCAATCTTAAAAATGATCCATCTTCAATCGCCCATGAGGTAGTGGCATAATTTCCCGTTGGTGATGCCCACATCGATGCAGCACTATTCAAACTAGTCAACGATTCTGCATTTGTCACTCTATTTCCGTCAGCGTCAAATTGAGAGTATGCATTGGCTGCAGTTGCTAGCATATTACGATATTTGTAATACATCGAGGTCATCTCAATTTTGTTGGCATTATATATGTCATTTCCAAATACCCAATTGAAATTCACTGCTGCATCAAAACCTTTGTAAGATCCATTAAAGGAGAAAGCACCATAATGTTTAGGATTTGTATTTCCTATCTTCGTTTTATCAGCTAAGGTTATTTTTCCATCACCATCTATATCCTTCAATTTCATAGCGCCAGGTCCCCAACTTAAACCATCAATGCTACTATTATCCACAAATTTATTACCATTGGCATCCGAATAAGTTTTAGTGGCTGCATCATAGCTTGTGTATTTATCTGAATTCATTAACCATTTACTTCCACCCCATTTAAAGTCGTCACTTGAGTACATTCCATCGCTCACGTAGCCATTTATAATACCTACAGGTTGTCCTACAGACACGATATAACTATTGGAAGCCTCAGAAATAGTTGTCCATGTTTCATTAAAAGCATAGGTATTCAAGTTTCCTATTTTATCAACTCTATTCTTATTTGCACTAATATTAAATGTAAAGTTCAAATTAAAGTCTTTTGTTTGGACTAAGACTGCATTCAAATTGAATTCAATACCTCTGTTAGACGTAGTAGCTGCATTTTGCCATTGATCTGTATAACCCACGCCACCAATATTCATTCTAATTAATGCATTTTCGGTTGTATTTGAATAGGCTTCAATAGATCCGCTCAATCTATTGTTAAAAAAACCATAATCTAAGCCTAAATTGCGAGTAATAGTCGTTTCCCATTTCAAATCTGCATTTGACAAGATAATGATTGTTGGGTCATCTGAGGTTGTGTAGATATTGGGGAATATGTTTGACTGTAAATAATTTGAATGTGAAGGAAAATAAGCTCTCATAAATGCAGAATTACTAATTCTATTATTTCCTGCCTCACCATAGCTTGCACGTAACTTCAAGTTCGACAACCAATTTTGAGTTCCTTTCATAAAGTTCTCATCAGAGACTCTCCACCCAACAGATGCAGATGGGAAATATCCCCATTCATTTCCATTCGAAAATTTACTTGAACCATCAGCACGATATGTAAGGGCTAGTAAATACTTGCCATTAATATTATAATTTAGACGCCCAAAGTAAGAGAACATTCTTTCATCCGGACTCGTAAAACGTTTTATATTTACAGTTGTACCTTCCGTTGGATTAACCCATACATCACCCGACATGTAAGTGGCTGGGAAGGCTTCTAAATCTTGTAAGATATAATTTGAAGATTTTATATATGTCTCTTGCCCCAAAACAACATTTAAATTATGACCTTCAAATAAATTATCTTTTTTGAACGTCAAGTAATTTGTATTTTGGAAAGTATTTTGCTTGGTATTTCTTAAGAAAGTTGCAGGAGCATATGCATTGTCTCTCTTCAATGCACCACCATTTGTAATGTAATAAGAGGTAACACCAAAAAAACGATCATCTTCTTGGTTTGTTTTGGTTACTCCGAGAGTAGAGTTAAATGTTAGACTCTTATTCAAATTAATAGTCAATCCTCCATTAACACTAAAATCTTGATTGTACTGATAACGATTATTATTATCCGATTGTACAATTGGTGAATACAACCCTGATGTTGCATCCAAATCATCACTCTGTGATGTCAAATTCTTTAATGGTATAGGTGTGTAAGTAACAGCACTTTTAACACGTGAATCATTTGTCGATTTTTCGGTTCCTGTTTGATCATTTGCTCCAGAACCATTAATAACAGTAGTAGCATAACGAGCAGCAAAATCAAGCTTTAACCATTTCAAAGGGGTGTAATTCAGTTTTAAACTTACGTTATCACGGCTGTAATTCGAGGCATACATAATAGCTTTATCATACATATGACTAAAAGCTCCGTTATAACTTAGTTTATTGTTACCACCGCTCATTGATAATGCATGGTTTTGTGTTATTCCTGTACGTCCGAAAGTTTCATCCTGCCAATTGCTAGCTTTTATATATTTGTATAAATCAATATCACCATAGTTTCCAAAATACTTTTCATAATCACCGGTCAGAGCATTGTTCCACATCGATCTTTCATATTGTTTCTGTGCAAATTGAGTTGGAGTTAAAACATCTAATTTCTTTGCAACTTGTTTCATTCCAATATAACCATTGTAAGATATACTGACTTTGCCTGATTTTGCTGATTTTGTAGTGACAAGTATAACTCCATTGGCACCGCGAGAACCGTATATAGCGGTAGAAGATGCATCTTTTAATACTGTCATATCTTCAATTTCCGAAACTGCAATATCTTTAATATCATCTTTGGCAAACCCATCCACAATGTAAAGTGGAGTGTTACTTTGCGTTATTGAACCACCGCCACGAACCCTGATTTTAATATCGGCGTCCGGAGAACCTTCTGTAGTAGTCACCTGAACACCTGCAAGTTTTCCGGTCAAAGCTTCGGCAGCAGTTGATACAGGGATATCTCTCAAAGACTTTTCACCTACTGATGAAACCGAACCTGTTAAGTCTTTTTTCTTTTGTGTGCCATAACCAACAACAACAAGCTCATCTAAATCCTTAGCATCACTTTTGAGTACTACATTAATTACATTACCTGTAATTGGGAGTTCTTGTTTTACCATTCCAATATAGGTAACTACAATAGATTTACCACTGGCTGGAACATTTAGTTTAAAATCACCATTAACACCAGTGATTGAACCAACTGTAGTTCCTTTTACCAATATTGAGGCACCAATAATGGTTTCACCCTTTTCATCCTTCACCGTCCCTGTGACTAGTTTTACCTGTGCATTTGCATAACTAAATGCTGAAAAGGTAAAAAGAAATGACAGCATCAAGCGAATGAAGAATTGCTTTTTTTGTTTTTTTACTTCTTTCATTGTTTTTTCATTTATTTGAGTTTTATGATTTAATATTAACGGCACAAATATATAGATAAATAAAACGGGCTATGTGTAATAAATGCCTTTATAGGTGTAATATTTGACTAAAACACTTACGCTACATTAAGTTAATGTTAAGTAAATGGTCCACAAGAAATAATTAGCAAAATACACTATATATGATAGTTACAGTATTAGTATTTAATTTAAAATGAAGAATAACACCGTTTGAGTCGAGCATTAAAACAAAGCCATTCATTAAACTCTATGAACAAAAATTAGAGATACACTTTGAACCGGAAATTATACTCAGATATAAAGGAGAATTAAATTGTACTAATAGAATTAAAAATCGAACGAAGTATTTCTCAACTGAGAATAATTTCAGTTTATAAACGATTTGTTGTTTTGGAGAACTTCAACGTTCATAATTCAAAAATTGCATTAGTTTGTCTAATACAGGAATGCTCTATTGTAGATATACAATGCGTGATTGTAATACAGGAATGCTTCATTGTAGATCTACAATACGTCATTGTAATACAGGAATGCTCTATTGTAGATCTACAATACGTCATTGTAATACAGGAATGCTTCATTGTAGATCTACAATACGTCATTGTAATACAGGAATGCTCTATTGTAAATCTACAATACGTCATTGTAATACAGGAATGCTTCATTGTAGATATACAATACGTCATTGTAATATAGACATACCCTATTCCATGTGTCTATTCAATAAACTGTGTCAGAAAGTCAAGATAAATCATTTCACATTTTCCTGAAAGCGTCAACTACATTCATTCCCAATAATTATTGTGTAGTCATATAAGAGTACTGTAGATTGGATGAGAATTCACTTTAAGTCTAAGTTGACAACTATACAATGTGTAAAAAATAATTTATATGGTGGAGAAAATGATTGTTTTGAATTGTGTTATTAGGCTATCGTTTCTTAGAAGTTGGTTATTCGACATTTGATTACATTTTTAATACTCGATGAGGTATCAACTTGTTTTGTAGATTTAAAACTATTCGTATCTTTGTGTGCGAACACGGAAATTAAAAAATATTATAAAACACAAAGATAAATATCTGAAAAACTATAGTTTGTAACAGTTTTAGTAGAATCACCTGATTTTCTTCGTAAGTAAATTCAACTCTGATTCACAAAATTTCAATTTGGTCGATTTTTCCATAGTACAGACAGAATTATAAATACGTCCTTTAAATAATCAACTACAAAATTATATTGTCATGAAAAACTTTTTAGACGAAAACTTTCTACTCCAAACAGAAACAGCGCAAAAGCTTTATCACGAGCATGCCGCCAAAATGCCGATAATTGACTACCACTGCCATTTAGTTCCATCGATGGTAGCTAATGATCACCAATTTAAATCATTAACTGAGGCATGGCTTGGTGGTGACCATTATAAGTGGCGTGCTATGCGTACCAATGGTGTTGATGAAAAATATTGTACCGGAAAAGACACTTCTGACTGGGAAAAATTTGAAAAATGGGCTGAAACAGTTCCAAACACAATGCGTAACCCTTTGTATCATTGGACACACCTGGAGTTGAAAACTGCATTTGGAATTGAAAAATTACTTTCGCCTGCCACAGCCCGCGAAATATATGATGAATGTACTGCAAAACTACAAACCCCTCAATTCTCGGCACGTAACCTAATGCGCCATTATAATGTGGAAGCAGTTTGTACTACCGACGATCCTATCGACACTCTTGAACACCATTTAAAAGCAAAACAAGATGGTTTTGAAGTGAAAATGTTACCAACATGGCGTCCTGATAAAGCAATGGCGGTTGAAAATTCGGCTACCTTCAAAATGTACGTTGAGCAATTGGAAAAAGTATCTGAAATCACTATTTCAACTTTTGATGATATGATTCTTGCGTTGCGCAAACGTCAGGATTTCTTTGCTGAAATGGGTTGTAAATTATCTGACCACGGTATCGAAGAATTTTATGCCGAAGATTATACTGATATCGAAATTAAAGCCATTTTCAATAAAATATATGGTGGAAGCGAATTAACGCACACTGAAGTTTTAAAATTCAAATCGGCCATGATGGTTATTTTTGCCGAAATGGATTGGGAAAAAGGTTGGACTCAACAATTTCACTACGGAACTATCCGTAACAATAACACCCGTCTATTCAATCAATTAGGACCTGATACTGGCTTCGATTCAATTGGGACATTTAATACTGCCAAAGCATTGTCGAAGTTCTTGAACAGATTGGACTCTCAAAATAAATTGGCAAAAACAATACTCTACAATCTAAATCCTGCCGACAACGAAATGATTGCCACTATGATAGGTAATTTTCAGGATGGAACTGTGGCCGGAAAAATTCAATTCGGATCAGGATGGTGGTTCTTAGATCAAAAAGACGGCATGGAAAAACAAATGAATTCATTGTCGGTACTTGGTTTATTGAGTCGCTTTATTGGAATGTTGACAGATTCGCGCAGTTTTTTATCGTATCCACGTCACGAATATTTCCGTCGTACATTGTGTAATCTTATCGGTAATGATGTAGAGAATGGATTATTACCTCATCAAGAACTTGATTTTATTGGTAAAATGGTAGAAGATATCAGCTACAACAATGCTAAAGCGTTCTTTAAATTCTAATAATTATTCAAAAAATAATCATATTGTTTCGCAAATTGGTGTGAATAAGTATAATTAACGCATTCTTTTGGGATATTCGAAAAAAAGCAGTACTTTTGGTCAACCAATTTCAATAACTAA
>Ga0302170_10000522_pt1 | contig 15255 bp, 4 predicted proteins | sample I_Fen_N2_1_FD_193492 | JGI IMG/M metagenome (GOLD analysis project Ga0302170, IMG submission 193492) | Peat permafrost microbial communities from Stordalen Mire near Abisko, Sweden - I_Fen_N2_1 | ecosystem: Environmental > Terrestrial > Soil > Wetlands > Permafrost | place: Sweden: Abisko...
ACTTATTTTTCTCAACTTATTATCGCTCTGTTCGTGTGTAAATTAAGAAACCGCCGTATACCGAACGGTACGTACGGTGGTGTGAGAGGACAGTGAGCGAATTAATCGCTCACTTCCTACTCGATTGCAATTTTGAATTGGTTCAATTAGTGATGTATTCATGAAATTAATCTCAAAAATAACACTTTTTTTATTGAAAGTTCCGAGTTTGTTCGGGGCTTTTTTATTCTTTATGGCGTCCCTAATGGTTTTTATTGAAATGATATTTCAATATTAAGACAATATAATTAGGAAAATTTTAGTTTTACTATGCCTGTCAGTTAAAAATTGTCATCGTGCTTTTCTAAGAGTAATCTTTAACACATATTTTCGCATGTAAATACAATAAAAATACTGTTAGTATTTGGTTTTTAAATAGGAATATATTTATAAAATGTAGTTCAAAGTGCTATGATCAAATTGCTACATAATATATGATGATTTTATTGAATAGGGTTGATAAATATTTGCGATAATGGTTAAAAGATAGAGATGTATGTGTTTTGAAAAGTACATCTTGTCTCTGTAGTTATAGAAGATAAGTTTCAATATTTTACTTAGTTATGAATTGACAATAGTGTTATAGTTTCTGATATTTGACTGTTAAATGAAATTAACTAAAGTAAAAGAATGTAGATTCGATAGTAGATATTGCGATTCCTGAAATTTAATATTATTAATGTTGTAAAAACATTTATTTCTATAGTAAATAAAGACAAGTCATTAAACAGTAAGTACGATATAAGATTTGTACGGATTTTATTCTTAAAATATATCTGAGTTGTTTAGTTTGAACGAAAATGGAACTTAATCACAATGTGTAGCAATAACTATATGTGTAGTGCTTTAATATGCTACAAACCTGATTTTCATATCTTTAAATATTATTGTTATCTTTGTCGCGAGGTTAAATAATATGGAAATAGTCAGATGAATTGTCTACTAAATAAATGAATATTTCAGTTGCTTTGACAATGTGGTAGTTAACATTTACCGTAGTTGTATTTGATTTAAAATTATCATGAAAATTTTGATGAAATATAATTTAATGGGATGATTTTGCGAACAAATATAGTTTGTTATCTTATCGATAGTTTTAACAAAGCTTATAGTTATTAATGAAAAGAATTAAAGTGTTGTACGAGATAATTAAAGCAGGAGTTCTACTTATTTTAAGTTTTGGATTCACAGGATTACACGCGCAAGAAGTAGTTACAACTTCAGGAGGTAAAGCTGTGGGAAGAGGCGGATTTGCTGAATTTACCGTTGGACAAATTGTCTATACAACTAATTTTGGTGGGACCTATTCTGTTGCACAAGGTGTGCAGCAACCTTACGAAATAATAATTGAAACTGATCCTCAAGATGCTTTAGATATGACCTTGACTTGTCTGGCATATCCTAATCCTGTAATGGATTTTTTAACTTTGAGTATAGAAAATTATGTAGCTGAAGACATCCAGTATTTTCTTTATGATGCAGTTGGAAAACTGCTGAAGACTGGAAATGTGGAAAAGAAAAAAACGATGATATCGATGGACGAGTATGTTTCATCAACCTATACTTTGAAAGTGATACAAAAACGAAATGAATCAATGCCAAGAAAAACAAAAGTTTTTAAAATTATTCAAAACAGAAAATAATGAAAAATTACTCTGTGTTAAAGTTGTTTTGTTAATTGTATGTATTCTTAATAATCTCCAGGCAAAGTGTATGTTTGGAATTCTGACTTAATTAATCAAAGTACCTACACCCGATATTGCATTGTCCCATTAGGCTCATTTCAGTTTTTTGCTTTGTCTATTGATAAATCAAAAGATTAATTTCAGTTGTAATAATGACTGTAAGAATTTTATTCTGATAAAAATAAGCAGTAAATTTCATCAAAATATATAAAGTTAATAAATGCATTGTAGATAACATTAAAACTGCAAACAAAATATCTAAATTATTCAAAGTTAATTATATGAAAAGATTTTACGCCTGTATAATATATTTGGTAGTTATTGCAAGTGTATTTGCTCAAGCACCTCAAAAGATGAGTTATCAAGCCGTAATTAGAAATAATAATAAAGTTCTGATTACAAATAAAAAAGTTAGCATAATCATAAGTATTTTGCAAAATAAGACTCCCATTTATGTTGAGTTACATACTGCAATTACAAATGATAATGGGCTTGTTAGTCTTGAAGTGGGTAATGGGGTTGCGTTAACAGGTAGTTTCGCGGGTATAGATTGGTCTAATGGGTCTCATTATATTAAAACAGAAACTGATCCGACGGGAGGAAGTGATTATAGCGTGGTTGGAGAAAGTGAATTATTAAGTGTTCCTTACGCTTTGTATGCAGGAACTAGTGGAAGCGCGACTGGAGGAAGTACAGGAGGGAGTGGTGTTGCGTTAGATGATAATGCGATCTTAACAACGAAAACATGGAGTTCTTCTAAGATTAATAAAGAGTTGGGTCTAAAAGCTAATACTGCAACGCTAGCTACTGTTGCTAACAGCGGTAAATTTAGTGATTTGATAGGAAAACCAACAACTCTTGCCGGTTATGGAATAACTGATGGTGCTTACAACGCGAAGAAAATGACAGGAGATGCTACTATGGACACTGCGGGAGTAGTAACCGTATCTAATAATGCAATAAACTCTTTAAAAATTGCCGATGGCTCTGTAGGAAATGCAGATTTAGATAAGTCTAATATTTCTCTGAGTGGTTTTGGTGTACCTACTGCCAATATATCATTAGGTGGGTTTAAGCTTACAAATATCGCAACTCCAACGAGCAATAAGGATGCAGCAACAAAAAAATATGTTGATGATGCTTTATTAGCAGGTGCAAGCCCGGTAATGAGTTTGGATGCTAATCAGAACTTATCGATTAAAGGAGGTAATTCTGTTAGTTTAGCAGATCTTTATCAGTCACTTAGTATTGCAGGAACTGTCCTTTCTATATCAGGTCCCAGAGATAGTCATGTTGATTTGGCCGGTATATTGGTTGGACTTGGAGGTTCCTCAGGAAGTGGTAGTAGTGTTGTAGCTCACGATGGAACATTAACAGGTACTGGTTTGGCTGCCACGCCACTAAGTATCTCTAATCAAGGAATTACCCCGTTGAAGTTAGCCGGGATAAATACAAATGGAACAAGTGGTCAGGTTCTTACAACAAATGGTAGCGGTAATTTTGCTTGGGCTGATCCGGCTTCGGGTAGCGGGAGTGGACTTACGTCTATAAATACAACCGGAGGTTTATCTTCCACTACTACCAGTGGAGCTGTAGATATCACCATTAATGATGGTGCATTAGTATTATCTAAGTTAGCACCTATTGCCTCAGGAACAATTCTCGGAAATAATACAGGAAGTGTAAATTATCCGGCGGCTATATCTGCAACCACTCTTAAATCCATGTTGGCGTTGACCAAAAGTGATGTAGGATTAGCAAATGTACAGAATCTAGATCAAACCAATGCAGCAAATTTAACCTCCGGAACTATACCGGCAGCTCGGTTTGGCAGCGCCACAATTCCAGTCGGTGCTATTGCTGGAAATGGAAATGTTGCAACATTTTTAAGAGGTGATGGAACATGGGGTGCTGCTACTGGTGGCGGTGGTGTAACTTCAGTAAATGCTACGGCTGGTACAACAGGTTTATCATTTGCAGGTGGTCCGATTACTACATCTGGAAGTTTGGTTCTTGGTGGAACATTAGCTATTACTAATGGTGGTACCGGTGCAACAACCCCTGCCGGTGCTCTTACAAACTTAGGTGCTGCAACTCTTAGTTCTCCAACTTTTACAGGAACACCAACTGCACCAACCGCTACACCTTTAACGGGTGGTAACCAAATTGCAACTAATGCATATGTTGACGCAGCTGTAAGTGCTGCTGTTATTGCTGGTGGAGGTTCGGGTGGTACCGTAACTTCTGTTATCGGGAGTGGTGGCACTACAGGTCTGACGCTTGGTGGTGGCCCGATTACTACTGCAGGAACATTGACTTTAGGAGGTACATTGGCGGTTGCTAATGGTGGTACAGGTGCAACTACAGCAGCTGGTGCTTTAACGTCATTAGGTGCAGCAACTTTGACTTCACCTTCTTTTACAGGTACGCCAACTGCTCCAACTGCTGCTGTTGGTACTAATTCTACTCAGCTGGCTACTACGGCTTTTGTGCTTGCAAATGCAGGTAGCGGTGGAGTAACTTCTGTTACCGGAAGTGGTGGCACTACAGGTCTGACGCTTGGTGGTGGTCCGATTACTACTGCCGGAACATTGACTTTAGGAGGTACATTGGCTGTAGCTAATGGTGGTACGGGTGCAGCAACTACTGCAGCTGCCTTAATAACGTTAGGCGCACAGCCTGTAGATGCAGATTTGACTGCAGTTGCTGCTATATCTACAAATGGAATAATTTCACGAACAGGGGCGGGTACTGTAGCTACTCGCACTATTACCGGATCAACGGGGATTACAGTAACGAACGGTGACGGAGTTGCCAGCAATCCGGCAATAGCTTTAGCAAATACAACTGTTACAGCAGGGGCATATACAGCCGCTAATATCACTATTGATGCACAAGGACGCATAACTACAGCTGCTAATGGTTCTGGTGGTGGAGGTATTCCTAATCCTTTGGTTGCACCGACCACAGTTAACCAGAGCAATAATAATTTAACTTTTACTACTGGTGCAACAGGCAGAACCATTGTTAATGGAAATTTTGAGACTACAGGTGCTGTTTACGCAAAAGTTAGAGTACATACAGGTACTCATGCTTCGTTTGCAGTAGCAGCCGATGATTATATTTGCATAATAAAAGTGTCTGGGGCGGGTAATATTACATTACCTGACCCAACTACATGCCCTGGCCGGGTTATTGTGATAAGAAATGATAGTGTTAATGCGGGGACAGCAGGAACATACACATATATTGGATCAGTACCAATTAACAATACCTCTATTGCTGCTTCAAGAGGGCAAATGTTAGTTTCTGATGGAGCAAACTGGTTTCTTGTAGCTGGTGCCTAATATAATAAATCATAAATATGAAAAATATAATAAGATCTTCGAAAATGAATAAAATATTGTTAGTTGTTCTAATAGTTGTTTTGTCTTGTAATCAATCTTACTCTCAGGTGTTTTCAAATGGTACTGTAACTGCAAATGTAACTGCAGAGAATCCATTTTTTGATGCCTCAAGTAACTTTGACTTAAGTATAGATCCTACAAGAGCAGGCAAAGGACTTGTTTTCCCCCGTACTGATTTAACGGTTTTTACATTCAAAATAGATTTACTAGATGGATTTACTTTTCCATCAGCTTTTGATGGTATGATTGTGTATAATATAGCAACGGGTTCTACTCCTTTAGCGACTGTACAAGGTATTAAATCGACAAATGTAACGCCTGGTTTTTATTACTTTAGTAACCCTAATGCTGCAACCAATCCTAGTTATGCAACGGATATCACTGGTGGTGAATGGATTCGTATCTCAAATCAGAATGATTTAAAGTCAACGCCATCCGGTTCTGTTTTACCGACTATTCCGACTCCAAGTCCAGGTGACGTGTTTTATAGCATTGCTACGAAAAGTTTATATTATTATAAAGATACTGAATGGGTTCCAGTATCAACTACTCCGAGTGGACCAGTTGCACCTGCAGTAGTAGATTCAAAGATTGGAGATGTTTTTTATGTGACGAATGCGAATCCGGCTTTAAATATATTGAAGATTTTCGATGGAACTAATTGGGTTATTGCTGGTGGTGTTGCAGATGGTACCATTGTTGATTCTAAATTACAGGCTTTGGGAGGGGGTGTTTTACCTGCTGGTACTGCAGGCCAGGTGTTAACTTCAGCAGGTAGTAATCAGTTTAAGTGGATAGATTCAGGTTCTACTCCTAGTGGGGGTGTGGCACCAGCTGTTGGACCAGCTGGGAGTACATTTTACAATACGACTACGCATACTTTCTGGGTTTCAGATGGTACCAGTTGGGTACCTGCAGGCACGGCAACCTCTGTAGGGTTGGCGTTACCCTCTTTTATGACAGTGACAAATTCTCCGGTAACAACAACCGGTGTATTGACGGGCACCCTGACCACTCAAGCGGCTGGAACTATTTTTGCAGCGCCTTCGGGAGCTATAGGTACCCCAACCTTTCGGACGTTACAAGACTCCGATGTGCCGGGATTAGCAAATAAAGTGAATGTTAGTGCAGTTGGAGCCGTTTCGGGCGTTGCCCCTTTAGATGCGAGTCAGAAAGTCCCATCTATATATTTACCAGATGCAATTCTAGGGTCGGTAACCTATAAAGGAACGTATAGTGCAAATACAGGTTTACCTTCTTTAGCAACTGCATCGGCAGCTAATAAAGGTTTTTATTATGTAGTAAATGCGGCTGGATCTGCTCCTATGAGCTTAAATGTAGGAGATTGGGTTATTTCTAATGGAACCTCTTGGGAAAAAGTAAACAATAGTAGTGGTGTTTCTACAGTATTTGGGAGAGCAGGTGCTGTGATAGCTACTGCCGGAGATTATAACACTGATCTTGTTACTGAGGGTTCTACTAATAAATATTACTCCAATACCCTGGCAGACTTAAATCCGACTCTTATTGGAAAAGAAGATATTTCAAATAAAGTAAATTCTATTATTGCTGATGCAACGTACTCTATGTATCCAACAGTTGATGCGGTGAAAAATTATATGGATGCGAAAGTACCTACCGGAGGTAGTGCCGGGCAGGTTTTGACTATGGTTAGTGGTAATCCAGCATGGTCAGCCCCTGGCGTGTCGAGTGTTTCTGTTACAACTGCTAATGGAATTTCAGGAACTGTAGCTAATGCTACAACTACTCCTGCTATCACTCTTTCTTTGGGTGCGATTACACCAAGTTCAGTAACTGCTACCACTGTAACTGCTACCACACTTGCCGGAAGTTTGAATGCCTCAAGTTTAACGGGAACTATTGCCACTGCTCGCTATGGTGCAAATACAATTCCAGTAACAGCTATTAACGGAACCGGCACGACTCCGGCAGCAGGTACTTATCTTGATGGTTCCGGTAAATGGTCGGTTCCATCAGGAGGGTCAAGCTCTCTTCCTACTATAGCTGGAAGTGATGCTAATAAGGTGTTGACTGTAAATTCATTGGGAAATGCTGCCACTTGGGAGTCTCCGGGTAGTACTACTCTTCCTGATGCAACAGCAAGTTCGAAAGGTGTTCTCAAATTGGCGGGTGACTTATCAGGAACCGCTGATTTACCGACCGTTATAAGTGTGGGTGGAATTGTGCCTGATATAAATGCAACAGCCAATACACTTGTTATCAGAGATGGTTCAGGCTTGATAAATGGAGGGATAACTGGCAATGCAGCTACGGCCACTACAGCAACCACTGCTGGAACGGTAACTTCTGCTGCTCAACCGGCGATTACCTCTCTTGGTACTTTGACTAATTTGTCAGTTATTAATCCAATTGTTGGTAATATAACAGGGAATGCTGCCACGGCCACCACAGCTGCTACAGCAACTACAGCAACGAAAGTAACTATAACCGATGTAAGCTCTGGTGGAACTGTGTATCCGACTTGGGCAACCGCAGCAGGTGACTTACCATTGAATATCAGTACAACTAAACTTAAATATGCTCCCACAACAGGTGTATTATCAGCTACTACATTTAATGGAGCTTTAGATGCTGCGAACCTAACAGGTACTATAGCAGCAGCAAGATATGGAACAGATAAGATTCCTTTGGCAGCTCTGAATGCAGGAACTGTAAATACTTCAGCATTCTTAAAAGGAGATGGAACCTGGGCAATACCTCCTGTAGGTAGCGGAACAGTTACTTCAGTTGGGTTAACATTACCATCGCTCTTTACAGTGAGCAATTCACCTGTTACTACTTCTGGTTCATTAACTGCTATACTGACAAGTCAAACAGCAAATACAATTCTAGCTGCACCTAGTGGCAGTAATGGAACCCCAATTTTCCGTACATTGTCCGGAGCCGATATTTCAGACTTTGCCTCAAAAGTGGATGTTAGCACTATTGGTGTTGCAAATGGCATTGTACCACTGGACGGATCTTCTAAAATTGCCACTACTTATTTGCCTAGTTCAGTAACTGGAGCTGTAATTTATAAAGGGACCTATAATGCTGCAACAGGAACTAGTCCTGCGTTGCCATCTGCAGTCGGAAGTCAGGGATTTTATTATGTCGTAAACGTTGCTGGAACTAATCCAATGGCTTTATCGATGGGTGATTGGGTGATATCTAATGGTACCACCTGGGATCGGGTTGCTAATGGTGGATCAGTATCATCGGTGTTTACACGTACAGGTGCTGTTGTTGCTACTGCGGGCGATTATACAACTGATCAGGTTACGGAAGGAACGAAAAAGTACTATTCGGATGCTTTGGTATCGGCAAATGCAACAGTAGTTGGTAAAGAAGATAAAGTGAATAAAAGCACTGATGGAACTTTAGCTTCTAATTCAGATACTAAATACCCAAGCGAAAAGGCTATTAAAACTTATGTAGATGCAAAAGTTCCCGCAACTGGTGGCAACGGACAAGTACTTACAGTTGTAGCTGGTGCTCCTGTATGGCAAACACCTAGTGCAGGTGCTGGTACTGTGTCGTCAGTAGGTTTGTCTCTGCCATCTTTGTTTACAGTTACAAATTCACCTGTTACAGGTACTGGTACTTTAACCGGAACATTGGCTAGCCAAAATGCAGGCTTGGTATTTGCATCGCCTACCGGAAGCAATGGTACTCCCACTTTTCGTGCCTTGGCTGTTTCTGATGTTCCTCTTCTTAATCAAAGTACAACTGGAAATGCGACTACTGCTACTACTGCAGTAACTGTTACCGGAGCTACTCAATCGGCTATTACCTCTGTAGGAACTTTGACTGGCTTAACTGTAACTGCACCTATCAATGGTAGTATTACTGGAACTGCCGGAGTTGCTACCACTACTACGATAACGGATGATTTATCAACTGCAACTTCTGTATACCCAACTTGGGTGACTACCACTTCAGGAAATCTGCCATCGAAGGTTTCTTCTTCAAAACTTTCATTTATTCCATCCACAGGAACATTAACAGCTACTTCATTCAGTGGAAACTTAAATGCTTCAAATTTGACAGCTGGTACTGTTGCTACAGTAAGATTGGGTTCAGGTATAGCCGATGCCACTACTTATTTACGAGGAGATGGAACATGGGCTATTGCAGGAAATGGTGCTGATGCAACTGCTACAGTTAAAGGCATTCTGATGTTGACCAATGATTTTGGTGGAACTGCTGCTTTGCCAACAGTTGCAAAAGTAGGTGGTTCAACAGCTGCTGCGGTAGGTACTGCTACAGTATTAGCAAATGCTGCAACAACTGCTGCTACAGCGAATACACTTGTTAAACGTGATGCTTCCGGAAATATATTGAACTTGAACGCCACTTACTTGACATCTGGAACAGTTGCTGCTGCAAGATTAGGTTCAGGGACTACAGATGCTACTACTTATTTGCGTGGAGATGGTACGTGGGCTATTGCACCTACAGCTTCTGATGCAACTTCAACTAGCAAAGGTGTTTTGATGCTTTCAAATGACTTAAGCGGATCAGCCTCAGCTCCAACTGTTGCAACTGTTGGAGGAGCGACAGCAGCTGCTGTCAAAACCGGGGTTGATTTGGCAAATGGTGCGACGACGACTGCAAGTGCGAATACAATCGTTAAGAGGGATGCTTCTGGGAATATTCTTAATTTAGATGCATCTCAATTGGTTAGCGGTACTCTTCCTGCAGCAAGAATTGCCGCTAATTCTATTCCTGTAGCAGATATTTATACAACATCTGGAACTGCTGGAGCTACAACTTATTTGCGTGGTGATGGAGTATGGGCAACGCCGACTGGAGGTACAGGAACAACCCTACCAACTCCTACAATGCCAGCAGATCAAGACAAAGTATTGACAGTTAACACTTCAGGCAGTGCTGTTTGGCAAGCACCTGCAGCTTCAGGAGGAATACCTGTTAAGTATCATCCTGCTGGACAATCCGGTATTTTTATAACTGCCTCTGCAGCCGGAGTTACTGCAGTATACAGTAGTGCCGCTGTTTTGGAAATTACTATTCCAACTGGAGTAGAATTATACAGTGCTTCTGTTTTCAATACATATGCAAATTTAGGTAATTCAGCTTCTTTCACTATAAAACTTACATTCCAAAGTGGAACTGTGAACAATGATCAAACCGATGTCTATGTGCCTAATACCTGCCTTTATTATATTCAAAAATATAGTCCTTGGTCTGCAACTCAATACAGCCCGAAAGGAACTAGCTTTGACTTCAGTGTAACAGCTTTAGGAGGAGGGTCTGTTACCCTATATACATCAAGTTTGGGGAGTTTTACGAATGCCTTCGGATTCATATTTAATATGAAATTCTTATAAACATAAGCAAGTAGTAAAAGGGTAACACAATATGTTTTAATCATTACATTGATAATTATGAAATTATATAAATCAATAACAATCATGCTCATATTTTTGGCTTGTATACTTAATACACAAGCTCAAGTATTGAGACAATTTAATGGAGTGGTTAATATTGATGCGACTATTAATGTTATTATCCCAGGTGTAGAAGATCATATAAACTCGGCTTACAGTGATCCAGCAGCAAGGTATAGTGGGATGGATGCACAAGTTGGAGACAAAATAATTGATTCCAATGGAAATTCATTTGAGATTACCATTATATCAAGTAGAGATGCTGGTAATATTGAGTGTACGATCAAACCCCTTGATGGAATAGATGTGGCTGCTGGTTCAGGCATAATTTACCGGAGTTCAGCGAAAGGAATTGATGTTTTAGGATTGGCAAATGACCCAGTGCTTGTCGGGACTGTTACTAATTCTGCTATATTAGCAATAGATTCAAAACTCTCCACTATAACTAGTGGAACAATAGCTCCCTCTGTATCATATACTGTTGGAGATGTTGTTCTATACAGTGGATCTGTATACAAATTTACCGGTACTGGTTGGGAAAAAGTATCAGGAGTTTCAGATTCTTTTGGACTTGATCCCGGGAATCCCGGGGATATAGCACATAATGTACTCGATGATGGATACTATGTGTGTGTAGGTGGGAGTACTTGGAATCTAATTCCTACGGCAACCTCATTGCCAACGCCTTCTAAACTAGGAGATATCTTTTACAACACAAGCGAGAATAAGCTTTACATGATGGGGAGTAATGGAACATGGATGGCTATCAGCAGTGCATCTGTTCCAACCGGCCCAATTGGCGATCGTCCGACTGCCCCTAAGACTGGTGATTTCTTTTTTAATACTGATGCCAATATATTGTTTGTTTATGACTCTTTAGGACGTTGGGTGGAAGTATCTATAAATGGATCGATTCCCAGTGGTATAATGAACCCAGATCCCTCATTCGCAACAGTTAAAGAAGGAGAGCTCTTTTACAACTCGACTGATCATAAGGCATATATTTACAATGGCTCTTCATGGGTTGGACTAAACAATTCTCTTCTAAATGGGCAGATATTTATTGGTAATTCCTCTAATGTACCTGTTTCAGTGCCTTTATCAGGTGATGCTACTATTAATAATATTGGGCAATTAACTATTAAAAATGGAGTTATAACGAACTCAAAGTTAGACAAAGCAAATATTCCATTGGATGGTTTTGGCTATGCTAATAATAATATTGTTATAGGTACAACTTCTCCTTTTTATCAGATTAAAGGTATTGCTAATCCAACTAATCCGGAAGATGCGGCTACGAAGAGTTATGTTGATTTATCATTTTCGTCTCCTTTTATGCTGGGGCTTGCTAATAACAGCGTGTTTGTTGGTAATTCATCAAACAAAGCTGTTGCTGTATTAAAGAGTGTGGTTCCCATTAGTGATTTTGGAAAGGCAACATCCTCTGTTTTAATGGGAGTGGCTGGAGGTCCTTATTATAATATTTCGAATCTGGCTAATCCTGTGTCAACTCAAGATGCAGCAACTAAGTACTATGTTGATAATCGCATGATTACTCCATCGTATATTACTCTGGCTAATAACCAAATACTGGTCGGAGGGGCTACCGGTATTGCAACTGCAGTTGCAAAATCTGCCACTCCTTTTAGCGATTTTGGAGCAGCAACAGCTGATGTTTTTATGGGAGGGAAAACACTGAAAAACCTTCACGAACCAACCAGCCCTCAGGATGCGGCAACTATGAATTATGTGGATTCAAAAACACTTACTTTGACGGATAAGTATATATTTGTAGGGGATGCTACTAATGTACCAGTCGGAGCTCCAAAAACAACTATTCCATTAAGCGATTGGGGAGCGGCTAATGCCAATGTTTCAATGGGTGGCACAAATCTTACTGATTTAGCAAATCCTCGTTTGACTATTGCCGGACTCCAAGATGCTGCCACGCGAAAATACGTAGACGATAAAATGGGAAGTATAACAACGGGAACTACTCCTCCGACGAGTCCCGTCGTTGGAGCAACGTATTACAACACCACCGATAAAACTATGTATGTGTACGATGGAACGGCCTGGATTCCAGTAGACAATAAACTTCCTAATGGTCAGCTTTATGTGGGTGATGCAGCCAATAAAGCTGTAGCTACATCTAAAAGTGCGATCTCGTTAAGTGGTTTTGGTGATGCGCAGGCTAATGTTTCTATGGGTACCGGTTCAAACAATTATAAAATTATCAATGTGGCTGATCCAACAGGCGATCAGGATGCTGCAACAAAAAAATATGTAGATGGAAAAATCGGCAGTATAACTACCGGAACCACTCCACCGATTAATCCAGCTGTGGGAGCAACATATTATAATACCACAGATAAAACTTTTTACGTATATGATGGAACAAGTTGGATTCCGGTAGATAATAAGTTAGCAAATGGACAACTTTATGTCGGTGATGCCACTAATAAAGCTGTGTCTACAGCCAAAAATGCTATTCCGTTAAGTGGTTTTGCTGATGCTGCCGCTGATGTTGCGTTGGGAGGATTTAAACTGACGGGGGTCTCTGATCCAGCAGCGGATCAGGACGCAGCGACTAAAAAGTACGTTGATGGTAAGACTGGAGGTTTGACTACAGGAACAACACCACCAATTAATCCAACTGTGGGAGCTACTTATTATAACACCACTGACAAAACGTTTTATGTATATGATGGAACAAGCTGGGTTCCTGTAGACAATAAGTTATCCAACGGTCAGCTTTATGTGGGTGATGCAACCAACAAAGCCGTGTCTACGGCCAAAAACACCATTCCATTAAGTGGTTTTGCTGCTGCTGCTGCTGATATAGATTTAGGGACACATAAAATAGTCAATGTTGTAGACCCTGCTGCCGATCAGGATGCCGCGACTAAGAAATATGTGGATGGTAAGACCGCAGGATTAGCTACAGGAACAACACCACCAATTAATCCTGCTGTTGGATCTACTTATTATAATACTACTGATAAAACGTTTTATGTATATGATGGAACAAACTGGATTCCGGTAGATAATAAGTTGCCTAATGGTCAACTTTATGTGGGTGATGCTACAAATAAAGCCGTTGCTACACTCAAGAATACTATTCCATTGAGTGGCTTTGCTGCTGCTGCTGCTGATATTGATTTAGGAACACATAAAATAGTAAATGTTGTAGACCCTGCTGCCGATCAGGATGCCGCTACTAAAAAATATGTGGATAATTTATTAGCAACAATAAATTCAACCCTTTCCTTGCCACAAGGTAATATGCTAGTGGGTGATGCCTCAGGTAAAGCTGCTTCGACAGCTAAGAGTGCTATTACATTGAGTGGTTTTGGAGATGCTCAAGCAAATGTTTCTATGGGAACGGGGTCGAATAATTACAAAATTATAAATGTGGCTAATCCTACGGGCGATCAGGATGCTGCTACAAAGAAGTATGTTGATGGTAAAACAGCTGGAGTTACTACCGGAACTAACCCACCTCCGGGAACAATTGTAGGAAGTACCTATTACAATACAACAGATAAAACTTTGTATGTATATGATGGAACGGGATGGATACCAGCCGTTCCTGGTGATAATTTGGGAAATCATACAGCAACTCAAAACATTAAAACAGTAACTTATGCCATTAGTAGCGATGGGATAGCTGGCAAAGGTCTTACTTTTGAAACAGCAGGTAATGCTGTTTTTGCGCAAGATGTTACCGTGAAAGGTAATTTTTATACCCCTTCGGATAAACGTTTGAAAACAAATATCGAAACTCTGGGAAATACCTTACAGGCCATTGATTCTATGCGTGGAGTCCGCTTCGAGTATAAGGATCAAAAGAGATATGCTAAAGGGCCAAAGATTGGGGTGATTGCTCAGGAACTGATGAAGGTGTATCCCGAAATGGTAACCAAAGGTGCTGACGGTTTCTATAAAGTTGATTATACTCAACTTTCGGCGGTGTTGATTCAGGCTGTAAAGGAACAACAACAGGAAATCAATAAATTGAAAGACCGATTGGATAAACAACAGATGCAAATCGATGCTATTCTAAAAAAACTGAATTGATGTAGATTTAAAATTATATAAATACTGATGTTTAATTATAGCTCATAAATTTATAGAATCATAGTTCCTCGCTGTTTTAGCATATATAATTCAAAATGAATTATTATTCAATATAGCACAACGGCAGATTGCTGTATCATCGGTATACGATCGCTATAGGATCGCTATAGGATCAATAAATGATCATCTTGCATAAATAATGGTTATTTATTTATTATTACGCTGATTTATGTATAAATGCAAGTTGTTATCGTTGAAAATCTACATGAAATAAAGGTTAGTCAAGTTTATCTGTACCAAAATTTTTGTGTGATTGAGAACTAATGAGGGATGTAATCTCTACAATACATATGGATGTATTGTTTCTGTTTTACAGATAGGATCAATGCCTATTTGTTCATGATTAATAAAAAGTTAGTATTCTATTTTGAAACGCTTCCTCCTTTTAATAGTTTTTTTTATTTTATTTGCCGAACTAAGTCCGTTATCATCACAGAATCATTTTAGGGTAATTGAAGGTATTCCTCATTTGCCGCTTATTGCTCCCGCTTCGGTAACAACTCCGGAGACGGGCATGCTTATTTTTAGCAGTTCGGATTCAAAGCCAATGAT
>Ga0302170_10000523_pt1 | contig 15240 bp, 13 predicted proteins | sample I_Fen_N2_1_FD_193492 | JGI IMG/M metagenome (GOLD analysis project Ga0302170, IMG submission 193492) | Peat permafrost microbial communities from Stordalen Mire near Abisko, Sweden - I_Fen_N2_1 | ecosystem: Environmental > Terrestrial > Soil > Wetlands > Permafrost | place: Sweden: Abisko...
ATACTTACGGGCACCCTGGCTACGCAGTCTGGCAATAGCATCCAGAAACTCGGCAAAAGTTGTCGATGCAAATTTACTTACTTTGATAAATCCGACGCCGGGTTCAATCATATAAGCTATGTCCACCGAGTTCACAGGAATTTCACCGCGAGTGATAGAGTAATGTAATATCTCACGTGTTCCATGACGACGAATTCCAAGTTTTACTTTTGTTCCGGCCTTTCCCTTGAGTTTACGCATAACCTTTTCGTTGGTTATTTTCTTCCCTACAAAAGCAGAATCATCTACCTGCACAATGCGGTCGCCTGCCAAAAGCCCCACTTTTTGAGAAGGGCCTCCACTCACAATGGCCACTATCATCACCGTATCATTCTGTATATTAAACTGAACTCCAATACCACTGAAACTTCCTTCAAGCTCGCTGTTCACGTTTGCCAGATCGGCTGCCGGTATATAAACCGAGTGCGGGTCAAGTTTTCCGGCTACATCAGTCATCAACCCCTCGGTCATCTCTTTCATGTTCATCGTATCAACATACTGCGAGTTAATGATTGATAGCAATTCATCTACTTTATTGCGCGATGACATTGAAAACCCTGACCTATTAGACCTGTTAGCAATGATATTACCAAGCAAAAGCCCTCCAAAAACAGAAATAAATATAATCAAAACCAGAAATAAATTCTTCTTATTCATACAATAGATACTTGTTTTTTTGTTTTTTCACCGAAATCTTTGTCGATCATCTTCTTCTGCAGAATATCATTTAACAAAGACCTCACAAACTATTAATTTTCAACTATAATTTAAATTCCTCAAAACAATGCACTGTGTCTGCACAGACTATTTTTCTTCCTCTATAAAAAGCACTTCTACATTGGCACGTTCAAGCAGTTCTACGCCATCCATTATGCGATATTTCTCACCATATACCACCCGTTTAATACCTGCCTGTATAATGAGTTTAGCACATTCAATGCAAGGCGACGCCGTCACATACAGGGTAGCATTATCACTACTGTTGTGCGAACGGGCTATTTTACTGATGGCATTGGCCTCGGCATGTAAAACATAAGGTTTGGATACATTGTTTTCGTCCTCGCACTTATTTTCAAATCCGGATGGCGTTCCATTGTACCCATCGGATATAATCATTTGATTTTTTACCAGCAATGCCCCTACCTTTCGTCTTTCGCAGTACGAGTTTTCAGCCCATATTCGAGCCATGCGCATATATCGGTTATCCAGTAATCGTTGTTTCTCAGTCATTTTATTTACTTCGTGTTATTTGCTCACTGCGTTCGCGATATTAGCTTCGCGCTATTTATTGTTATTATTCGTTCTTGAATAGTTGAATGTTTACTTGTTTACTCGTCAACTGTATACTAAATAGTTGCCTGCGGCGATATTACTACTTACTACTTGCTGCTTACCACTTACCGCTTAAAACTTGCCTCTTAATAATTCCTTTCCCAATTCAGTCAGATTGATTCCTGAAAAATTTCCGGACGACATAAACAGCAAGGCAGCGTTATCGTATTTCTGTTCTCTGAGTGCCGCTTGTAGTGACTCCGAATCGGTAAACACCACCAGATTATCACCTCCGAAAGCCTGTTTTACCTGTTCTGGAGTTATTTCGGCGAGTCGTTTATGTTCCACCACTTCCGGATTATAATAAACAAATGCCGTGTCGGCTTCCGCCATACTATCGGCATACTGAGGCAAAAATTCGTCGATAAGACTGCTGAATGTATGTAATTCCATGCAGGCTATCAGTTTCTTGTCGGGAAATTGCTGACGCACTGCTTGCACCGTAGCCCAGAGCTTTGAGGGTGAATGGGCAAAATCGACAAACGCCACCGAAGTCGCTGTTTCGGCCACTTTCTGCAATCGACCCGATGCCCCCGAAAATTCCGAAATAACGGAATAAAACTGCTCATCAGTAACACCTATTTGCTTACAAGCCAGACGAGCAGCTTCCATATTTTGCAAGTTATGCAGTCCAAATATTTTGAGCGGCACATCGCCGTATTTTGTAATCAGATAAGTAATACCGTTTCTGACATCGTGCTTCGGTGTAGTATAGCCAAACGGAACTATATCCCTGCGCAAACCGGAAGCTATCTCGTTCAGGTTTTTATCACCTTCAAAATAGACCAACCTGCCCTGAACTTCCATCAGGTCAACAAATTTACGAAACTGCTCTACGTAATTTTCGAACGTGGGGAAAACATTAATATGATCCCAGGCAATGCCCGTAAGCACGGCTATATGTGGTTTGTACAAATGAAACTTAGGACGCGGGTCAATGGGTGAAGTCAGGTATTCATCTCCCTCGAATACAGCTATTCTCGATTCGTAAGACAGGCGTACCATGTTATCAAAACCTTCTATTTGCGCACCAACCATGTAGTCGGTATCAATGCGGAGTTGTTTCAGCACAAACAAAATCATGGCGGTGGTAGTTGTTTTTCCATGGCTTCCGCCCACTACGATACGCGTTTTACTGCGGGTTTGCTGAAAAAGATATTCAGGGAAAGAGTATATTTTAAGTCCCAGTTCCCTGGCCCGGATTAGCTCAGGATTGTCTTCGGTGGCGTGCATACCCAGAATTACGGCATGCAACCCCTTGTGAATACGCTCCGGAAACCAGCCCATCTGCTCGGGGAGTAAACCGTGCTCTTTCAATCGACTGTATGAAGGTTCAAAAATCTCATCGTCAGAGCCTGTAGCCTGAAAATTATTTTTCTTGCTGATTGCAATAGCCAGATTGTGCATAGCAGCTCCACCAATGGCGATAAAATGAACTCGTTGCATACGATTGAAAGATAAATGAATTTGCTTATTTTTGTCAGAAATTCTATCGAAACACAAATGTAGTAAAAAGTTCGTCAAGTTTAGAAGTTCATAAAGTTTGTAAAGTAAAAACCGAGTAAGTTTACATTTTTTTACTTTATACCTTCGTATCTGACACAATTTATCACTGCTTAACTCATAAAAAATGAAATTATATAAAATTGAAGCCGGAAACTTTCATGTAGATGGTGGTGCTGTGTTTGGTGTGGTACCTAAGAAAGTATGGAAAAAACGTTATCCCTGCGATGACGAAAACTATTGCAGCCTGTCGATGCGCTGCTTGCTTATCGACACCGGACTGAAGCGCATATTAATTGACACCGGCACCGGCGACAAACAGCTGAACTATCTGAAGTATTATGGGTTCAAAGAAGTGATTAGTTTCGACACGGAACTGGCTCGGTTGGGCTACAGTTGCGCCGACATTACCGACGTGGTGTTTACGCATCTGCACTTCGACCACTGCGGCGGAACCACACGCTACAATGCAGACAAATCAGCTGTGGAACTGGTTTTCCCCAATGCAACACACTGGGTTGGCGAGACACAATGGAACAACTTTTTGAACCCCAACGTGCGCGAGGGAGACTCCTACTTCACCGAAAACATGCTGCCCGTGCAGGAAGCCGGCAAGCTGAAGCTGGTTACCGAAAATCAGTTTATCTGCCCGGAAGTGGAAATCCGCATTTTCAACGGACACACCGTGGGCCAACTGGTGAGCTATATCAACTACGGCAGCCAAACACTGGTATATGTGGGCGATGTTATTCCGCTGGCTGCCAATGTGCCGCTGGCATGGATTTCGGCTTACGACACTGACCCGCTTACTGCCATGGAAGAAAAGAAAACTCTGCTGGACGAAGCCGCAGCGCGTCAACAAATTCTATTTTTCGAGCACGACACTTACACCGAGTGTTGCACCATCGAAGCTCAATACCACAAACATAAAGTGCGAAAAACATTCAGGTTGGAAGAGATTGTGTAAAAACACATCCTCTCCTGCCCCACTCGTTAGTTATGAGGGGGAGTGAAGTATTTATTATTAGCGCGGATTACCGCCCGGTTTAGCAAGGATTGAAAATCGACAAAGTCAAATCCCCACTAGCGGGGTAGTTCAGGACTGCTCCGCGCTATTTTCTCCGTGTATTAATAATCAGCGCTGCAATAGCTCCCGGCACCCAGCCCGCCAGGGTAAGCAGCAGAACCAGCAACACCGACCCGCAACCTTTATCCAATATCGACAACGGTGGAAACAAAATGCATAAAAGTACTCGCCAAATTGACATAAGATTTTAATTTTATTCTGATAAAACATTTTTGGTTTTCCAAACCTGCTATTAATAATTTCGCAACTATTCTAAATCAACACAATATCAAATAGACCTTTCTCACCTGCAGCCCAACTCTTACCTTCTTTGGAAATATCAAATTATCTGCTAGTCGATAATCTCCATTTTCTTTAGCAGAAAAGAGGCATTCAGCTTTTGACTAACCCCGTCTTTCAGCTTATAGTCAAAATACAACTGATTATCCACAAGCTCTACTTCAAAGCACCGGTTGACTGCAATTCCGGGATGTGTCTGCTCCATATCTCCTATAATCAAATCGTGGGTAGCTACTATCACCGGGGCTCCGAGTTGGATTAGTTTTTCCAGAAATCCCAGCGAACCCGTTTGTTTATCTTTCGTATTGGTGCCACGCAATATCTCATCCAAAATCACCAATGTTTTGGGTTGCTTTTGGGTCTGTTCAATTATATCTTTTAATCGCAGCAGTTCTGCATAAAAATAAGACTCATTGTTTATCAGCGAATCCTGAATTTTGAGACTGGAAAATATATCGCACGGAGTGAACGTAAACGATTCGGCTACTACCGGTGCTCCGGTCATGGCCAGTAACATATTAACTCCCACAGTTCGCAAAAAAGTGCTTTTCCCGGCCATATTAGCTCCGGTAATAATTAAAACTGATGGCATCCCTGATATGCTGAAAGTATTGTTGACCCTGACACGCTGATTTAGTAACGGATGACCCATTTCCTGCGCCTTAACACAAAATCCATCGGAAGAGATAGCCGGATAAACTACATGCTCAGCATTATTAAAAGCAAAAGTGGCAAAACTAATCAACGTTTCCATTTCGTGAAACGCCGTAAACCAAACAGAGGTATTGCTGTTGAACCTAAGCTTCCAGCGCGCGAAAGAATAAAAAAGATGTATGTCAAATAAAATGTACACATTAAGCAGGAAAGCCAGAAATTTATTCTGCCTGATCTCAAATACAGACAAAATACGATGCAAAGAACCCAGCATTTGGCTTGCCGTGTTGTCATTCAGCGTCAGTGATTTTTTGAGAGACTGCAAATGAGCCGACTGAAAAGACTGCTCTTCCATAAGTGCAAATGCTGCTATATAATTCTCCAGATGATTTGCTATGCTTATTAATTGGGAGTGTGTTTTTAAAATCTTCTTATTGTGGAATATAACAAAAACAAGTGAAATAGTGAGCGTTAAGCCCGGAAGTCCCCACGGCACATCGGCAAATGCCGACAAAAGTGTGCAAACGATATTCGTAAAGCCCAACACTATGGCAACGATTCTGATAGCACTGAAATCTTTGGCCGTTTCATCCATCCAACCTTGCAAAACAGATTCAGTTACGTCGCCCTGAATAAACCTGGAAATGGACAGGAAATTCTGGACAAATTCATTGTTCTCGGATAATTCAGTTATGGCAAGCTGTTTATCTCTAATCAAGTTTGGATTTTTATCGGGGCTACAAAGCCTTTGAGCCATAGCATCGCTCCCTTTTTGTGTATAACACCGACTTATGTACTGAAATAACGACCCTTTACCAAACAAATCAAAATCGTTGGATAATGACGGATTGATACTTGTATACTTTTCGCCTGCATTGCGGTCAGAATAGTTATAGTCCAGGTACTGTAACTCATCCCGGTTAATCTGAATCTTTGACGAAAGTCGGGCAATGGTAGCCTCAAGTCTGTTGTATCTGACTACATACAAAACAAAGAAACTCAGCGATACAACCGCTACTACCAGCGGAAGAACAATATAATTCGTTTTAAAAAGCAAGTATAACGAACCTGCAAAACACATAAACAAACAAAAACGCACCAACGAATACAGCCTGCTCCGTTTCTTAAGTCGCTTATATTCTTCCTCCAGTGTAATTATTCTATTTTGGTAATATGTAATTGGTGAGATCGAAGTCATATTTATAAATTAAGATTTATTATTTGTGTTTTAGATCATCAATAGAATGCTGGTTTCTTTCAACAATCATTTTTTTTGTGCTATCAAATTCCCAAGCCCTCGTTTGTGTAGTCTTTAGTTATTCAACAGTCACCCGGAGACTACGCCAAACCGACACACAATCGACCAGAGTTGATTAAAAATCTTTTCCACAACTACAAGCTTCGATATAATCTGGTTTGTAAAAATTCATTAATGCTGCCACAGCATCTAAAGTTTCGTCATATTTAAAGTTTAATAACCGCTTAAATAATTTGATTGATATTTCAAGCTTACTATCAGATTTTGTGTGCACTATTTCATCTCTTAATTCTTTTAGATTAATAATGTGCTGATTATTTATAGTTACATCTTTAAAGAAATTCTTTTTGTGGAATTGTGGTAATACTTTTTTCAATTTATCATAGAAACATACAAACTCTTGAATTTGTGCCTTATTATAAACTTCTGTCTTTTTCGGGCCTTCAACAGTATAATTTTCACCATCTGGAAGCATTGAGTTTATGAAAGATTCAATTGAAGTAAATAAATTTACAACATAAGAACTCGCAAGACCATAGAAATTGAAAAGCTCATTACTATAATCATCTGTAATTGTATCAACGTTGGATAAACGGGATAATAATGTTTCTTGTTGATTTTTTCTTTGAATATTTAGTGAATAAGCAAAATTATAATACACTAATGTGTAATCAGGCAATGGGATAGTTATATATTTCCCTTTATAATTATAAATGAATGCATAAATCATTTCATTAGCATCAGAATGATTCAAACCCACAAAACAATTTTTAGATTTTTGTTTTAGTAGATCTTGATTATTTTCAAGCAAATCAATATGCTGAAGATTACTCAGGTTTGTTATTGGCAAAGTGCCTTGGTACAAATATTTTTTCTTTATATGTTTCATATTTATAATCAACTATTTATTTATTAGTTTCCTCATTTCAGTAACATATAACACAGTCCTTCATTCGGCGCAGTCTCCATCTCATACACGTTACACTCAACAAGTTTTTTTATAATGACAGCGAACAAACATACACGCTCAACTGAACATATACTTTCTGCACAAATTTCATTAACGTCTGCAAATATACGAATTCATTTCGCGCTACTTAACTTATACAATAGCTTTTTTGCGCACAAAGATTGAATAGGCATAGAGTGAGGAGATAAAACAGAAAAGAGGAAATCAGCCTTCGCCAATTTCCTCTTCTTTGTCTTTTCCATTTCGGTATTTGTTTACACGGCAAAATACGCTTGCAGTTCTTTGAGCGTATCTTCGTTAGTTTGCAGGTCGCGCACCACTTTGCCTTTTTCGAGCACTACGGTGCGTTTACAGACTTCGGTAACGTGGTTCAAATCATGACTGGAGATAAGCATGGTCATATTCAGACGGGTTTGCAAATCAATCAGGAAGCGTTTCAGACGAATTTGCGACGAAGGATCAAGGGCAGTAAACGGTTCGTCGAGAATCAGAATTTTTGGGTCACCAATAAGCGCCGCTGCAATGCCTATTTTCTTCTGGTTACCCTTGGAGTAATCACGGATTAGTTTTTTAGTGCCTAAAATCTCGTCGTTGAAAAACTCTTTCATCCCCTCCAGAAATAAAGCGATATCTCCTTCGGATTTATGGTGAAGTTTTCCCACAAAAGTAAAATACTCTTCGGTGGTAAGGAAATCAATCAGAAAACCTTCGTCCAGAAACGATCCGGTAATGGTTTTCCACGCATCGTTACGCATGACCCGCTGTCCTTCAATTTTCACTTCGCCGGTGGTAGGTTCAATCAGGTCCAGAATCAAACGAAAGAAAGTTGTTTTTCCGGCACCATTGTTACCCACCAAACCAAAACTTTCGCCCGGAGCAATTGTCAGTCCCTGAATATCCAATACGGTCACCCCGTTATAAGCTTTTTGTAAATCGGTTACTTGTATCATATCCTTTGTAATTATAAATAATCAATTGTAAATTATAAATGAAAACTCCCTCCATCAGCTTCAAACAGCCAACTGATAACTATCAATTGTCTAATTATTCCGCCTCCCTGAATCCTTCGGCCAGTTTATATTTCCGGCGGTTGAACTGATTAACGCACAATGTCAGCAGTTGCTTACGCAGCAAAATGCCCACAAGCCCCAATATCGTCAGCGTCCACAGCGCAGTGCCCAGCGACAGAAAATTGGACATAATACCCACGATAGCCATCGGCACAAACATAATAGGCAGCACAATTAAGAAACTCTTGTATGTAGTTCCCTGATAATTCATTACATTGGGTTTAGATAGATCAACACGTTTAGTATTAAAAGTAGTCAGGAACATCAACAGGAAGATATTCACACCTATATTAAATATAAACGCGGCTACATGCAGGTAAACTATTTTCATCCCGAACAGGAAATAAGGCGTAGTGAGTACAAAACACAGCACATTGAATGCAATCATCAGGTAGTAATTGGCACTCATATAGGTTCGTACAGGTATGTTGCTGGTCATCAAGCAGTCGAAATGCGAACTATCCCAGCTGATAAACCACTGACCGAACATCAACATAAGCAGCCCGGTCATAAACATAGCCACGAAGAAGAGCATACTGGGCATATTAGCATAAGTAGTTCCTCTGTAAAACAATAACCCGTAGAGCAAAAAAACACATGACATGTACAACAGACTCTTGGTGCGTTTATGTCTCAAAATCAGTTTTATTTCCATTCCGATAAGTTCACCGATAATACCAAAACGATTAAGGAACGACAAATCGGTGGCTACCGTTTTATTGCGTTCCAGCTTGCGGTTGAATTTCTCGGCATAATAATTCACAGAGAAGAACCATCTGTTCAGCAGATAGGCAACTGCCACCATCAACAGCGATACAAACAATCCGTACGATTTAAAGACAATAAAACCATAAAGCAGTCCCGAATAGTGGAAAAGCGAGAAGATTTTAAAGTATTCCAGCGCTATCACAGAAGCCAGTATAACCAACACAATCACACCCGACAGCACACCCGAACCGAATTTGCGTTTTAGAAAAGCGGCAGTAAGAGAATCGAACCAGACAAGGAAGATAAAACTCAGCACAAACCGTAAAGCTACCGATGCGCTGTAGTACCCTACAACTGATTTGACAGCAAACGGAACTACCACCAGCAACAAGAAATAATTAGCCGGACTGGCAAGTGGTTTCAGTATCAGAAAATTAATAAGTGACGACCGCTTAATAGGCAAAACCTGATAAGAAGCCAGATTCAACGTATTGAGCTGCTGCATGAAAAACCGCAAAGCCAAGCCAATCATCATAATGTACAACATTGCTCCGTTGAACAATTCCGTAGGATTGAGCTTGTCATCAGCCTTTTCGAGTATCTCATTCAACGAAAAACCCAAAAACAAAAAAGACGCTGCCATGTACAGACCAAAAAGTCCCATCATGATACTTACAGCCAAATTTTTGTAGAAACCCTGAGCTCTGAAGCCCTTCTTCCAGTCTTGCGTAATTAAATTCTGTATCAGCATGTATTTATACTATTTGTTATATTTTAAGTCGCAAAGATATAAAATAGTTATTGAACAACAACTATATTTTATCGAAAATCAATAAATTATTTTTCTTCTTCCTTAAACCAACCGGCATACATAGCATAGTTATGGGCTATTTTGCGGTTCATTTCGTTAGTTTGCGCAGGTTCCACATCTTTCACAAACTTAGCCGGAACGCCCGCCCAAAGTGTATAAGGTGGAATAATAGTCTTACTCAGCACAAGAGCTCCGGCAGCAACTATGGCTCCTTCGCCCACTTCGGCATAATCCAGCAAAATTGCACCCATACCTATCAGGGCGTAGTTATCTATTTTCGCACCGTGTACCGTCACGTTATGACCTATCGAAACATAGTCGCCTATCTCCACCGTCGATTTTTCGTAGAGCGTATGCAGCACCGACCCATCCTGAATATTGACGTGATTTCCAATTCTGATAGAATTTACATCGCCACGTAACACGGTGTTAAACCACACACTGCAACCATCACCCATAATAACATCGCCCACCACGGTGGCGTTTTCTGCCAGAAAGCAGTCTTTTCCTATTTGCGGATCAAATCCCCGCACCGATTTTATTAATGCCATACTTTCTTTATATTGAATAATTATAATTTCAAAATTTATTCTGCAAAGATACAAGTATCAACAGAATTAGAGAAAAGTGTTTCCGATTATTTTTACGTTTTTATGCGCTATAAAAAAACCGGTTCGAATTACGAAACGGTTCTTTACAACTTCTGTATTTTAGATCTTACTTTCCTATTCCGATAACACCATAACCAACTCTTGCACCTGCATTTCCTGTTGGTTGGGTTTTCATATCGTCCTCACCCTTATGTACAATGACCGATCTCCCTATAATAGAAGTCAAACCAGTTAATGAAATTTGCTTGTCCACATATTCCAAATGTGCCTTGCCACTATTATCGGCTACAATATTACCCATATCACCTTCGTGACGCATTGATTCCATAGGCGAACCATGAGTTTTCGCCATTGGGTTGAAATGACCTCCGGCTGAGGTTCCGTCTGCTGCCGAGCAATCGCCATATTCATGAATATGAATCCCATGTTTTCCCGATGTCAGTCCTTCTAAATCCGCCACAACCCGAACACCTCCATCAACTTTCGTAAAAGTGACAATACCTGTAACATTATTTCCCTGAGTAGGATAAATTACACAAACCGCTTTAGTTACTACATGCTGATCATCTGCACCCATCGGCATACCTTTCATATTATTCGTCGACTGCGCAGCTGAACTGGTATAAAATACTGCAAATACTAAAAGAATAAGAGTTACTTTGATTTGTTTCATGATTTTATGAATTTTATTTTATAAAAAATCTCATACATACTATATCTGTTCCAAATAACAAAGCACCATTCAGAATGTTCTAAACACAATCTAATGATTATCAGTTTTTAAAATTCCAAATAGTTCGATTTATTCTTTATTGTTGCAAATTCACCGAAACAAAACAGGCTGAATCCCGTTTAAGAGATTCAGCCTGCTTAATAATTTTATCCCAAGCCGAAGCTTAGTCTCTGAATTTAGCTACAATAAACTCACGGTTCATACGGGCAATATGCGAGATCGAAACATTTTTAGGACATTCCGCTTCGCAAGCTCCTGTATTGGTACAGTTACCAAAGCCAAGTTCATCCATTTTGGCTACCATAGCTTTAGCACGTGCAGCAGCCTCTACTTTTCCCTGTGGAAGCAATGCCAACTGACTTACCTTAGCTGCTACGAACAACATAGCCGAACCGTTTTTACAAGCAGCTGCACAAGCTCCACAACCGATACATGACGCAGCATCCATAGCCTCGTCAGCATCAATTTTCGAAATAGGAATTGCATTACCATCAGGCACACCACCTGTGTTTACATTTACGTATCCACCCGCTTGAATAATTTTATCGTAAGCGCTACGATCTACCATCAAATCTTTGATAATCGGAAATGCAGCCGAACGCCAAGGCTCAACAGTAATAGTTTGACCATCGCTAAAATTACGCATGTGAAGCTGACAAGTAGTAATTTCACCGTCCGGTCCGTGTGGATGTCCGTTGATATACATACTGCACATACCGCAAATACCTTCACGGCAGTCATGATCGAAAGCGATAGGCTCTTTGCGTTCGCTTATCAATTGTTCGTTAAGCACATCCATCATTTCAAGGAATGAGCTATCGGTGGAAACATTATCCAATTTATAGGCCTCAAATTTGCCTTTAGCTTTTGGACCAGCTTGACGCCATATTTTTAGCGTTACATTTATACTTTTTTCCATATCTTTTTAGTTACAAGTTACAAGTTACAAGTTACAAGAACTGAACAGTAACAGTTGTTAGTAAATTAGTTGTTTGATTTTTCATCACGAGTTCTTATAGATTTAATAAGTGAAGAAATCATTTTTATAATTTCAAAAATCAAACTCTGCATTTGTTCTGATTTCTCAGGTTGCAAGAAGCTTAACTCTTGTGAAATAATAATTTGTGTTTCTAATTCAGAAGCAGAACCCAAAGCAATGTAAAGAAAATGAATCAATTCCTTATCGGAATTTCGTCCACAACCTTCAGCTATGTTTGAAGGAATTGAAACTGCGGCTCTTCTCATCTGCGATACCAATCCGAATTGTTCGTTAGAAGGAAATGATTGGGTGATTTCATAGATAGATTTCACTAATTCAATTCCTTTTTGCCAAACTTTCAAATCTTTATGACTGGTCATATTCTTATCTTATATCTATTTCCAAATTACTTATTACTCGAAAACACATTTGTTCGTGCTCCTCGTAACTCGTAACTTGTAACCCGTAACTAATTACGATTTATAATTACGTTGTTGACGGTGGATAAATTCATAATCCAACGCTTCTTTCAACAATTCAGGCTCATTACCTTCGCCGGCAAATTTCCAGCAAGAAGCAAATGAGAATTCCTCGTCGTTACGCAATGCTTCACCTTCAGGAGTTTGATACTCTTCACGGAAGTGACCACCACACGATTCTTCACGCATCAATGCGTCACGTGCCATCAATTCGCCAATTTCGATAAAGTCGGCCAATCGAAGTGCTTTTTCCAACTCATTATTTAAATCAGATTCTTTACCGGGAATGTAAACATTGGTCCAGAATTCTTTACGAACTTCTTTAATTTTTTCCAATGCTGTTTCTAAGCCGGCTTTATTACGACCCATTCCTACAAAGTCCCACATAATCAAACCAAGTTCACGGTGGATAGAATCAACCGATTTTTTACCCTGGATACTCATCAATTTCTTGATCTTATCTTCCACTGCTTTTTCAGCTTCAGTAAATTCAGGTAAATCTGTACTCATACGAGGTACCTGAATCTGATCTGCCAGGTAATTCTGAATAGTATATGGCAACACAAAATATCCATCTGCCAAACCTTGCATCAACGCCGAAGCACCTAAACGGTTCGCTCCGTGGTCAGAGAAGTTAGCTTCACCAATACAGAACAATCCTTTTACAGAAGTTTGTAGTTCATAATCAACCCAGATACCACCCATAGTGTAGTGAATAGCCGGATAAATCATCATCGGTGTATGATAAGGATTATCGTCTACAATCTTTTCGTACATTTGGAAAAGGTTACCGTAGCGGGCACGAACCACATCTTCACCAAGGCGATTGATAGCTGCTGAGAAGTCAAGATAAACAGCTAAACCTGTGTTCCCAACACCGTAACCGGCATCGCAACGTTCTTTTGCTGCACGTGAAGCCACGTCGCGGGGAACTAAGTTACCAAAAGCAGGATAACGACGCTCCAGATAATAATCGCGTTCGTCTTCTTTCAGGTCAGTTGCCTTTTTCTTTCCGGCGCGGATAGCTTCAGCATCTTCTTTTGATTTTGGAGTCCAGATACGACCATCATTACGCAATGATTCAGACATCAATGTCAGTTTCGATTGAAACTCACCATGTACAGGAATACAGGTTGGGTGAATCTGTGCATAAGCTGGGTTAGAAAAATAAGCTCCTTTTTTATACATCTGTATCGCTGCCGAACCGTTAGAAGCCATTGCATTGGTAGAAAGGAAGAAAGTATTACCGTATCCACCGGTTCCTACTACAACTGCATGAGCAAAGAAACGCTCAATTTTTCCGCTTACCAGGTTACGTGCAATGATACCGCGGGCGCGCCCATCAATTACAACTACATCCAACATTTCGTAACGTGAATACAATTTAACCGTACCTTTACCAATCTGACGGCTTAAAGCAGAATAAGCGCCTAACAACAATTGTTGTCCGGTTTGTCCTTTAGCATAGAAAGTACGCGATACCTGAGCCCCACCAAACGAACGGTTATCTAGCAAACCGCCGTATTCGCGTGCGAAAGGTACACCCTGAGCCACACATTGGTCGATAATACCATTCGACACTTCGGCCAAACGATACACGTTGGCTTCACGAGCGCGGTAGTCACCACCTTTAATGGTATCATAAAAAAGACGGTAAACAGAGTCACCATCGTTCTGATAGTTTTTTGCAGCATTGATACCACCCTGTGCAGCAATTGAGTGTGCACGACGAGGTGAATCCTGAATACAAAAGTTCAATACATTAAACCCAAGCTCTGCAAGCGATGCAGCAGCTGATGCTCCGGCCAGACCGGTACCCACCACAATGATATCCAAACGGCGTTTGTTAGCAGGGTTCACCAGTTTCTGGTGAGCTTTATAATTACTCCATTTTTCGGCTAATGGCCCCGCAGGGATTTTAGCATCTATTTTAGCTCCTTCTACCGAAGTAGATTCTTGATTCTTTGCCATATTCTAAATTTACTATTTTTTGATTTACTAATCGGCTTACCGGAAGGCTTGCCAAGAATTTACCATTTTAAATGCTGCAAGAACCGCATCCTAACAGATAATACACAGGGATTGACATAAACATCAAAATCACTATCGTTGATACAATGTTAGCAATACATTTTACGCGCGATAACCATTTTTTATTGTTCAAACCGGCAGTTTGCAACGCACTCCAGATACCGTGTGTAAGGTGCAACCACAATGCAACTAACCAAACGATGTAAATTCCACAATAAATCTTAGAACTAAACAATTGTGATACATAAGCAGCACCATCAGCCGGTTCAAAGTCACCGATTTTCATTCCTGATATTTCAACAAACTGCATTTTGAACCAAAAGTTATACATGTGTAAAGCCAAAAATCCGAAAACAATAGCTCCTAACAGTAACATGTTGCGCGATGACCACGAAACACCTTTTTGACTGCTTGTCTCGGCATATCGCTCAGAACCGCGCGCGCGCATATTTTGATATGACAAAAGCAGTGCATACAAAATATGAATAACAAAACCCGCAGCCAACACTGAAGTACCTAAAAGGGCATACCAGTTAGCTCCTAAAAAAGCACAAATTGCATTATATCCCGCAGGCGAAATAATCACCACGATATTCATGCAACTGTGAAACAGTAAAAACAACACGAGGAATACCCCCGTAATACTCATAATAAGCTTTCGCCCAATAGAGGAATCAATTAACCACATAGATTTTT
>Ga0302170_10000524_pt1 | contig 15222 bp, 14 predicted proteins | sample I_Fen_N2_1_FD_193492 | JGI IMG/M metagenome (GOLD analysis project Ga0302170, IMG submission 193492) | Peat permafrost microbial communities from Stordalen Mire near Abisko, Sweden - I_Fen_N2_1 | ecosystem: Environmental > Terrestrial > Soil > Wetlands > Permafrost | place: Sweden: Abisko...
ATAAGAAGGCTCTTTCCTCCACCATTTGCCAAATCATATATCGCGTTTTTTCCGGAAAACCTCATTACGAAATCATCATAGTACTGTGTCCCAAAATTATATTTTACGTTATTTACCCTAATTCGATTAATTTGTGGCATTATGTTCTTCCCCCCTTGCATTCATGATTTCTGCCAGACGCCCCTTAAAATCATCAAAATAATTTTCTACTAACGCTTTAAAACGATCCGTCGGATAATATCTTTCCTGTGCCTCAACTAATAATTCTTGGTAGGTCAAAAAGTTAAACACCATCTTCACAAATCCCACTTTGGAATTTCTTGCAGCCCTCATTCCGGTGGAATCCTCCATACTTGTGATTGGAAGTTCATCCCATACGAGTGCAATCTGCTTAAAACTGTTCTCTTCGATTTCATCTAGAATAATACCTTTGGATTTGTCAATAATTCCAGAAATACTAGTCTCAACGTTTTTAATAATATCTTCTATTCTTACAAATTCTGAATATGTATAGCTATTGGAATCGCTATAGAATTCCGTAATCACGTTATATATAATAAAATAGCAAAGATATAATTCCTTATTGAGCTTAACGCCAATTTCCTTTTTCAGTTCCTCATTGCTGTATCCAAAAATGCGATTGTTTTCACCTGGGCTTACAAACAAAGAATTACGATATTCATACACGTATAGATTCATTTTTTTAAGAGCCATGTGGACGATATCAAAAACTTCGGAATTAGAGCTATATTCTTGATAGAGTGATGCATTTTCACCCTTCTCATTTACCTCAGTTCCTACTATTAATTTTGATATGATATCAAGTGCTTTATCAAGATTTTTCTGTTCCATTGTCTGTGTTATCCTTTCTCGTAAATGTTATATTGGATACTTCAAATAAATCTAATAACTGAATCGTATCTTCAGCACTTTCTGCCATTGAAATTGTAAAATCAACCCTCTTATAATCCTTAAATTCTTCATGAATAATTTCATCCAAAAAGCTTTCCTTAGCGCTTGCTCCCTCACCGATTTCATATTCTTTCTTTTGGCATAAATTTATAAAAAACGAATAATAATCTCCGTTCTTAAATATCTTTTCGGAGTAATTTCGTTCCAGTACTTCATTGAATTCCTTAAGTGTAAATGTGTTGTATTTGTTCAAATATATTAAAAGATTACGCATAAGAAAGCGGTAATTATTCTTGATTCTGTCATCTTCGATTTCATCTACAAATTTGATATCTTCAAGGGCTGATTTACTTACCGTTTCTGCCTTATCATATCTTTCAGGTCTGTATGTCAGACAGTCATCCATGCTTATTATGTTAAATGTCTTCTTCGCTTTTGGTTTTAGCATTGATGCTATTATCAGTCCAAGTGTATCAACATCATCATTCTTGATTAATGTATTTAGCATATTCTTAAAGTCAAAATGGCTTCGAAGTTTGCTCAGCTTATTCTTTTTCACAATTTCATCTGTAAGTTTTTGCATATCAGTACATGCTCTGAGTAGTTCACTGTGTTTATTCATTGCGACCTTAAGCTGAATTTCAAGCTGATATATCTCATCAATCGTTCTATAATAACTTTCATTTGAACCATTTTCCTTGCTCTCTTCAGCTTTGGAAAGAGCCGCAAAAATAAGCTCTTTGTTATTCACAAAAAGCTTCTCTTCCTCTTCGAACCAACGCATTCCAATATCAACAAAGCTTTCATAAGCCTCGATGCCTGCAAATACGTCAGTTGTCAATATATTTAAGACTTCATTCTTTCTGATCTGAAGTCTGCTCACTTCTTCATTAATTCTCTGAATTACTTCGGTTCCACCTTTGAAGTCCTGTGAACGAATCATCTTCTCAAGGAGCAATTGCTGCACGCTTATCCTGCTTTCGTCCTTGATTTCCTTTGTCTCCAAATAGAACTCAATTGCATCTGCACTGATTGAATACCACACCGTACTATCTATAATTTTACTTTCAATAATTTTCATTCTTGAGGTACGTTTTTTCCTATCCACCGGATCAAAATATTCAAAGCAGAAAGGCTTTCCATCATTTTTAATCTTATCAAATATATAGTCAGCAATTTCCTTTACTTCAGCCTCTCCTACATCAAGACCAAAATCCCGATTCACACAAGTGGTAATAAATTCTACATATTCATGATAAGTAACATCTTTTTGTTTGAAATTATTCTCTTCAATAAAGAAGCGCAATATAGCCATAATCAGATATCCCATATCCAATATATCATATTTACCGTCTTTGAATTGTGAGAACGATACGTCTGTAAGTTTAAAAAAAGGATAATATTTTTTCAAGTTTAACATTCGTTCTCTATGGTCTGAAATTATATCATTTAACAAAATGTGTTCCTGTGCCATTTTATCGCCTCGTAATTCAATGATTTTATTTGGAGGTATCGCCTCCTTAGGTAGGTAGTGAATGAATAGAAATGTATAAGGATTGATTTTTGCTGCCTTTCCTTCAAGTCGCATGTTTTTTATAAGCCTCAAAAGATGATGAAAAGACTCGCTTACGCTCATTTTTCATCTGAGTCTTAACAAAACATAGGCGCGACTTTCAGCCGGTCGACGCCAAAATGAATCATTATACATTTCTATTCATGATTTACTTTGTAAAGGGCGTCTGATATACATCGTCCTAGAGTTCAATTCGGCCGTCTAGGGCTCTTAGGAGGGTTACTTCATCGATATACTCTAGATCGCCGCCAACGGGTACGCCACTGGCGATTCGAGTTACTTTGATGCCGGTTGGTTTTACTAACTTGCTTATATACATTGCAGTTGTTTCGCCTTCGAGACTAGAATTAGTTGCAATAATGACCTCGTCAACATCCTCTTGTAGTCTCTGAATCAGTTCCTTAAGTTTGATTTCATTGGGGCCTATTCCTAACATGGGTGAAATTGCACCATGAAGAACGTGATACACGCCTTCGAACCTGCCTATTTTTTCATATGCTGCCAAATCTCTTGTAGTTTCCACTACCATTATTGTTTTATGATCACGTTTTACATTCTTACAGATTGGACACAAATCATCATCTGTAAGAGTAAAACATTGCTTGCAATATCTAACATTTGACTTTGCATCAATGATTGAGGCAGACAGTTGTACTACTTCTTCACTAGGCATATTGATGATATGAAAAGCCAGGCGTTGTGCGGACTTAGGTCCTACACCTGGTAATCTAGATAATTCTTCTATTAATTTATTTATATGACTACTGTATAAATCCATATGTTTACCGGTACCTTCCGAATTATCTGTTGTTATGACATTTGATGAATATTACATGTAATGGCATGTAGGAACTTGCTTTGCAATTTCCTACATCTAACGAGTACCGCTAAGAAGCGCACATTAAAACTCGCTTCGCGTGTTTTAATGTGCATCGCGGTATTCGTCAGATATAAGAAAATTAATCCAGGAAAAATCAAGCGAGCTTGTTTTTCCTTCCTCAATTTCCTTATGCCTTACTCATTACTTCGCGGTCAGAATGGGAAGCCGCCACCGGATAGGCCACCTAGGCCGCCTGTGATTTTAGACATCTGAGACTGGGTTTCGCCTTCCATCTTTCTAAGCGCTTCATTCGTTGCTGCTAAAATTAAATCCTCAAGCATTTCTATGTCTTCTGGATCTACTACTTCTGCTGATAACTTAACTTTAGTTACTTCTTTCTTGCCCGATACTGTAACTTCAACGGCTCCACCACCTGCTGTTGCTGTAAATTCTTTGGTTTCCAATTCCTTGTTACTATCTTCCATTTGTTTCTGCATCTTTTGAGCCTGTTTCATTAGATTGTTCATGTTTCCTGGCATACCGCCTGGAAATCCACCTTTTTTTGCCATTATATTAAATCCTCCTTATCATCTTCTATCTCAATATCCATTTTAACTAACTCTCTTATATCTGTAAACATATTATGAAAATCTTCATTCTGTTTTAATAATATTGCCTTGAGCAGTACATGCCTACTCGTCTTTTGTTCAATCACTTTCTCAATCTGAGCTAAATATTCCTCACGATTAACATAACTATATGCTGTTACTGCCTCAAAAATCAACTCCAAAGTACTACCATCTTCCGAAACAGTTACATGCGCGCTCTTTAACATTCCATAAAGTGCCCCGTCCTCAAGCGACTGAATTATATTATTCCATTGAGTCGCTACGGTTTTAAGTTCTGCTGGAAGGGCCTCTATAATGCGCTTCTTACTTTGTTGTGCATTATCTGCACCATTACCTAAATACTCCTGTGCACCTCCATTGCCTGTAAATCCAGCATTTCCTTGCAAAACATTAACCTTGATGCCTTCTTCTAACTGCTTTTCAATCATTGTAAGTCTACTAATTATGTCTGATATTTCTTTGCTTTGCTCCATTGCTGGCTTGGTTAACTTTATTAATGCTATCTCAACTAAAATTCTCTTCTGCGACGAATATTTAATATTATTCGATAACTCAGAAAATATTCTAATATATCTCATCAGCGTATCACTATCCACTAATTGAGACTGTGCTTTTAATAACTGTAAATTCTCAGCGGATGCATCAATAACATCTTCTACGTTATCTGAAGTCTTAATCAACAATAAATTTCTAAGATACCATACAAAATCTATTACAAATTGTCCTAAATCACGGCCTAGAACTACAAGTTCCTCAAGTAAATGAATGCATCCGGCTATATCTTGGGCAAGTACTTTTGAAAGTAGTTTACTAAAAACTTCTGTGTCTACTGCGCCAAGCACCTCTAGCACATTATCATATTTTAAATCCTTGCCTAAATAAAATGCAATACACTGATCTAATAAGCTAAGTGCATCACGCAAAGATCCATCTGCCGCTTTTGCTATGTACCTAAGCGCCTTTTCCTCTACATTCACTTTCTCCGAAATCATAAGTTCACTAAGACGCTCGGTTATCGTATCAATTGAAATCCTTTTAAAATCATATCTTTGACATCGTGATAAAATTGTTATAGGAATCTTATGAGCCTCTGTTGTAGCAAGTATAAATATTACATAAGCTGGAGGCTCCTCCAATGTCTTTAGCAATGCATTAAATGCTCCTATAGAAAGCATATGAACTTCATCGATAATATAAACCTTGTATTTTCCAGAAGTAGGTGAATATTGAACTTCATCTCTAATCTCACGGATATTGTCTACACCATTGTTAGACGCTGCATCAATTTCGATCACATTCATTGAAGTTCCTGCTGTAATTGATTTGCAAGTTTCGCACTCATTACACGGGCTACCATCTACCGGGCGCTCGCAGTTAACTGCTTTTGCAAGTATCTTTGCAATCGTCGTCTTACCAGTTCCTCTGGTTCCACAAAACAAATAAGCATGTCCAATTCTGTCCGCTTTTATTTGATTTTTTAACGTTGTTACTATATGGTCTTGTCCTTTGACATCCGTAAAATCATTCGGGCGCCATTTTCTATATAATGCTGTATATGACATATTCTGTCTTCCTTACTCATATTTGTTTAGATACTAGTCCCAAAGTTAATTCCAAGTAACTTTGCTTCCTGTACAATCGTTGATTGTGGATCGACATATTTCAGTTTGCCAGCAACCTCTTCCAATGGTACCTTCACCATTTCTCCATTTTTAATTCCTACCATAACTCCATATTCTTTCTTAAGCACTAGATTAGCGGCTGCTGCACCAAACCTAGATGAAAGGACTCTATCATATGGACACGGACTACCGCCTCGTTGCATATGACCCGGAATAGCAACTCGAATCTCTTGCCCTGTCTTTTCCTCAATTGCATGACCAATCTCATAAGAAATTGATGGATACTTTGGATTCTTTTTCTTTTCCTTCAAATCTTTCTTAGTAAGTGCTGCTTCTTCCTTTGAAATAGCACCTTCCGCCACGGCTAAAATAGAAAATCGCTTACCCTGCTTCGTTCTATTATTAATTGCATCCACAATCGAATCAATATCATATGGTATCTCTGGAATTAGAATTATATCAGCTCCACTAGCAATACCCGCATATAATGTCAGCCACCCAACCTTATGTCCCATAACCTCAACAATAAATACGCGGCCATGAGATGAAGCAGTTGTATGAATGTTATCTATCGCATTCGCTGCAACAGTGACCGCACTTTGAAATCCGAATGTAATATCCGTTCCCCAAAGATCATTATCTATAGTCTTTGGAAGTGTAATAATATTAAGGCCTTCTTCTCGAAGTAAATTAGCGGTTTTGTGTGTTCCATTACCACCAAGAATCACCAAACATTCAAGTCCAAGCTTATAATAATTATTTTTCATTGCCTCAACTTTATCTAATCCATTCTCGTCTAATACTCTCATTAATTTAAATGGCTGTCTTGAAGTTCCAAGAATTGTTCCACCCTCTGTTAATATCCCAGAGAAATCACTATATTGCATTGTTCTATAATTTCCATAAATAAGACCTCTATAGCCATCTTCTATTCCTATTATTTCAAAATCTTCTCCCGATCCGTACAATGCTTTGGCAACACCTCGCATTGAAGCATTGAGACTTTGACAATCACCACCACTTGTTATCATTCCAACTTTTCTCATGATTGCTCCTTTTCATATTAGTATAATATAATATAAATTTACAATGCTCAATTATACTAAAATATATTCTTATTATATAATAAAATCTATTCAAATACAAACAAAAAGACATTTGTTAGATTAAATTATTAACCAACAAATGTCTTAAAATTCATTCAAATATATTTTTTTTAATAATCCGCGCGTATTGCTTCGAATAGGAATCCCCGGACGTTACCGATATCGTTAGCTCAGTCTAGGTGACCCTCCGGCACACAAAAGGTTTCACTTAATGCTGCTTCATTCCTGACCTGACATAATTCATGAATTTCTGTTGCGAAAGACCCAAACGTCAACACCACTTATACCGGGCTGCTCCACAAATTTTACCCTCGGCAACACATCACTCCTGCTATAGCGGATTGCAGGTACAGGGTGCCGCTAACTCCCCAGCTGCGCGGAAATTTTATAAGCAAATTTAATAACTGACATTGTGAAATTGTGTATATTTCAACTTGCAGTGTATTGAAAGTATATAAATAATTACCCTATTTGTCAAGGTCTGTGCCACATATTTAAATTATTTTATAAACAATTTATAATATTACATTTTATTTCTTAAAATACACTTATTTTTGTGCTATAATTATTTTTATTATAATACGGATTTTAGGAAAGAATTACGTATGAATGATTTCGTCATTCACAAACTAATGTGCGCAGAAATATGTGCAGAAATGAGCAAATTATGACAGTCCATGAAAAATATATGAAAGCTGCTATTTCCCAGGCACATAAAGCACTCGCGCTTAATGAAGTACCTATCGGATGCATTATTGTGCATAACGATAAAATAATTGGTCGTGGTTATAATAGACGAAATACTGACAAAACAACCCTTGGTCATGCAGAAATAATCGCAATCAAAAAGGCTAGTAAATATTTGGGCGACTGGCGTCTTGAACAATGTACCATGTATATAACCCTTGAGCCTTGCCAGATGTGCTCAGGCGCCATTGTACAAGCCCGAATTCCAACAGTCATTATAGGTGCAATGAATCCCAAAGCGGGCTGTGCCGGTTCTATTATTAATCTTTTACAAATGCAACAATTTAACCACCAGGTTGAAATTGAAAAAGGAATTCTTGAAGAAGAATGTACCTCGCTTCTTACTAATTTTTTTCAAAGTTTGCGTGAGTTAAAAAAAGCAAAAAATAAGACTGGAGTTTCTGAATGAATCTAGAATATGAATTTGACAATATAAGTTTAAGAATATTAGATAAAAATTATGCGCCTATCATTCTTCCTTTTTGCCATAAAAACAAAGAAGTATTCGAGCAGTATGAAATAGACAAACCAATTAATTTCTATACTTTAGAATTTCAAGAAAAACTGATTGCAGCTGAATATGATGGCTTTCTTCACGGCACTTACGTTAGATTTTATATGTTTGACAAAAATATTCCTAATAAAATAATTGGTACGATTTCTTTTTCTGACATGAAAAGGAATGCATTCTTTTCATGCCAGATAGGATATAAAATAGACTCCGATTATATAAACCAGGGTTATGGTTTCAAAATGCTTTCTAACTCAATAAGGATTATGGAAAATGAATGCCATATGCATCGAATTAGGGCCTATATACTTCCAAGTAATCAGCCTTCTGTCAAGCTTGTAGAAAAAGTGGGATTCGAACTAGAGGGCATTGCAAAATCTTATGTTTTAATGAATGGTAAATGGATTGACCACCTTAGCTATGCCTACATTTCTACTCAAAACTAACTTTATATATACTTACTTTATATATATACTTCCATATACCAATATCCGAAATATGGATTTCTGCAATCGCTTCTATGGCTTTTTTTGAAATTATTAAATCCAAACATTGATGACATAAATTTCTCTCTATTGCTATAAACTCCTGGTATTCCTATAAAATACAAGTTTTTTTCTCTATTTCTTTGAACTTTCCCAAATAAGATATGCTTATATCCATAGTAACCGTGCATAAGGAAACTATTATTGTACATGTTTGTATCTGACAGCGGTAATTTTTTAATTTCCTCAGGAGTAATCTCTACACAATCATAATAATCATCATCAGAAAAAGCATCTATTATATTCTTTTGCGAAAAAATTGTAGTCCAATCCGATTGTGTCTCCAAATTATTGGCCGAAAGATCTTCTTCCTGTGAAAATTTCATTGAGTCTATAACTGCATTTGAATCCTTTACTTGCGCAGCTTCTGTTTCTATTAGTAGTTCACTTGCTTCTTGTGTTTCATCTTCCATTTGTAATTCATCTACCGCTGGGGTTTCAGCTAACACTTGTGCTTTAGTTTCCACTTGTGTTTGAGTTTCCACCGGTGTCTCAATTTCCGCTTTTGCTTCAGTTTCCCTTGATTCTGCCTTTTTAATAGATTCAGTTGTCTTATCATTTTTTGTTCTTACTTCTTCTGGAAACACGATCTTTGAAGTGTTAATTTCTTCATCGTCCCATTGGCTTGCTAAAACATTATGGCGATTATTTTTATTTCCAATCAATATTCCACCTATATCCGAAAAACTATAGCCTGAATTGTTAATATTTCCTGGGTATGTAATGTCACCAAATTCTCCCAAACCATTTTCAACAGTCATATTTCCTAGATTAACTCCAACAATGTCGCTATCTTTTCTTACGATAAAATACACGCCATAATTTTCTGGTGTGTCCGTATATACGCCCTTTAGACTTATATTGATTTTGCATTGTCCATTTCTAATTTCCACTTTAGCGAAGCCGACATTTTTATCCTTTTGTCCTTTGTTGTACGCATAGATGTATGAAACCAATCTTTTATAGTCAGACAAAAAATCACTCTCCTTTATCACATACATATGAAAGGGAAAGTGATTTCATGTTAACTTTTTTTGAATTTTTAAATTTTAAACAATTTCTAGTTTTTGGCCTCTTCAAACATCTTGCAGGGACTAATTTTTTTGATCGCAATTGAAACAATTAATATTGTTAGTAACCCTATCGTACTGATTACAATTGGCGTTATTAGTATTAACCTTATATCTATGTAAAAATCACAATTTAAAATTCCATTTGATGCAAGCATGATTGCCATCATTGGATTGGTCCCGAGATATCCTAATATTGAACCAATCAGTGAAGCAAATAAAACTACCGGCATTTCACTAATGATAATATGCCCAATCAGTTGGTTTGAAGTAAACCCAAGCGCCTTAGATACACCTAATCTGGTCTTTTCTTTTAATATTCTGACCCGAATAACAAGGAACATTACAAATATAATTATAAATACAGTAATTATAGCGCAACCTATTACAATCATTTTGATTGATGAAGAAAATGTTTTCAACATGATGTCTATTGATTCATACCAATTATTACATTGGACCTTTTGATCTTTGTAAGCATTATTGATTTTTGTGACAAATTGATTCGTGTTCTCATTTCCTTTAAGATGTATCAATAATTGTTTCTCTTCATAATAGGGCACTAATTCTTTCATGCCTTGCGTTGTGATCTCTGCGCCTCTTCCAAGCATGCTGAAATGCTGTGTTATCCCAACAACTAGAAACTCTTTTGTTATGTCATTATACGTAATTGATATTGTATCTTTAATTTTAGCACCAAGTTCATCTAGTACAATACTAGTTATTACGATTTCATTATCGTTACATGGCATTCTTCCCTTCACACATGTGTTGATTCTTAGCTTGCTGTAATCCTGTGTGATATTTATGTTAGCACTGCTTTCTTTTCCATTATAGTTAATTATTCCATCATATGAATTTATTCTTATGGTGCTTTCTACTTCTGGCATTTCTGCAATTTCACCAAATATTCTGTCTTCATCTTCTTGGGCTGTCATTTGTACATCTGCATTTTCCATTCCTGTGAGTCTTACCATTTCACTATTATCAATAACAAAATTGTAATACATTGAAAATGCAAAAACACAAATTACGCTTAAAAGCATAATTATAATCCCGACTATAAAATTTTGTTTTTTATTATAAATAAATGCCTTTATCCCAAGCGCTACATTTACATTGAGCTTCGTCCTATCAAGTGGGATACTATTTCTCTTGAAATTATGAGTTCCAATTCCATTTCTTAATGCTGTAAGCGGTGTTATTTTCTTAATTTTTACAGCACTAAAGTATGCAATTACAAGCACTGAAACCACAATTATAACGAAACTCACCGCCACTGCCTTTAGACTGATACCTATCTGCCATCTAAGACCTATTGATGAGGATACAATTCCACTCACTGCCGGTGATACTATAAACGAAATGAAGATTCCTACGATATATCCTGCTATTGCTATAATCATATATTCTAACAGAATTGCATTTAGTATCTGTCTTGTTGTGTATCCGGCAGCCTCCATCGCCCCAATGTTTTTAATATTATTTTCAATGTGTGTTGCTGTTGAGAATTTAATTACAATGAGTGCAATTGCAAGTATTATAATTGAAAATGCGACTAATACAGCCATGATAATATTAATAAATACGGCTGAACCTGTTTTCATTGTAGCGTAATTAAGCGTTGCATAACTTCCATCCCCATCCGGGATGATTGATTTTAACTTATTCGTATATTGATTTTCATAGTTTTGAGAATTGTTGATGTCACTTGTAATTACTGGAGTATAGCTACATTTAGCACCATAATCAGGATTATTAATCAACTCACCAAACTTTTTATCACATACGAACAATTTATATACACTGACATTGCTAGGATTTGCAAATATTAAATCCTCATAAAAGCCTGCAATCTCAAATTCCATGGATTTACCATCCACTAAAAATTTTAATGTATCTCCCGTTTTATATTTCCTAGATACTTTTAGAACATAAGGCACTATAATTCCATTCTCAGGTATTATACTTGCTTGATCAATAATATGAACCGTTGATATTGTTCGCTTCGTATCAAGATTTAATAGCAGAGATGACATGGAATACTCTTTTTCATCAACATTTAGATCTTGAAACTCTGAAGACAATGACATTATGGCATATTCTCTTTCCATATATTGAAAACCATCAATTGACTCACAAATGTCTTTCACATCTTTATCATATTTACCGTCTGTAATAGCGATGAAGTGTGCTCCATTTACTTCGGTATTTTTATTTTCAATAAATGACCCAATATTTGCAAGCACACTCGTTCCTATGTATAAAAATACCGTAGTAATCGCAATTAAAATAACCAATGTAGCGGTAGAAAATTTTGCCTTCTTAATATTGTTTTTTGCAATCATAAAAAGTTTCATTACTACCACCCCATTCTCTCAAGAAATTCTCTTAATCTTTGGTGTCTTCCCTCGTCATCCTTTGCATATACACCGACATTCAATTCATCTATGATCACGCCATCTTTTAAATATAATATTCGATTGGCTCTTCTCGCTGTTTTCATATCATGTGTTACCATAATGATACTCTGACCCTGCGCATTAATATCCGTCATTACATCCAAAACATTTGTTGAATTCGTTGAGTTAAGTGCACCTGTTGGCTCATCTGCGAATACGATTTCCGGTGAGTTGATAAGAGCCCTAACAATTGCAACTCTTTGCGCTTCACCACCTGAAAGTTGGGATGAATATTTGTTATAGCACTCTTGGGTCATTCCAACTTTCACAAGAAGCTCCTTGGCTCTTTGTGCAATTGCCTTTTTGTCCTTGCTTATAAGGAGTCCACTTACGATTATGTTATCAAGCACGCTCATCGTATCATTTAGATACATCTGCTGAAACACAAACCCGCAATGCTTTCTTCGAAATATAGCAAGTTTATCATTTGAATACTTTGAAATCTCCTCACCCTTAAATTCAATACTTCCAAGTGTCGGTTTATCCATTCCTGATAGTGCATATAAAAGTGTAGATTTTCCAGAGCCTGAACTGCCCATAATTACAGTGAAATCACCTTTTTTAATACTAATATTCATGTTTTTTAGAACGTGTTGCATAACACTTCCATTGGAATAAGTTTTACAGAGCATTTCTGCGTTTAAAATTATATCATCCATTATAGTTCCCCTTTTATTTATATTTTCTTACAAACTTATAGATCTACTTTCGTTGTAAGTGCAAATATTATCATACTTGCGAACATGTAACAAAAAAACCACGGTCTGCAGTTCGCTTTCCATGGTCTTATTATATATCACTATTTATTAATAGGTCTTTTACCAACTCTTATGAATTTCTTAACTGTTTCTTAAATCTTATATGTTTTAGATTTTTATAGATATATCCTCAACAGCTGATTTTATGCAATTCCTTTAAATTAGTAACTAAAGAAAGTCTTAGAAAAATATTCTACTAGTGACAAGCTAGTGACATACTAGTGACAAATATATAGGAATAAAATTTGTCACTAGTAGCGATTTTTTCTGTATTTACTCTTATAAAAAAGGAGTGAAAGCCTTATAAGCTAACACTTCTTTTTTATTTGTTTTTGGCATTCTAACGTTTTGATATCATTAGCATTGGTTAATTCCTTACGGCATTTACCATACCTTCTTGGTTCTTTGAATACCATTAAGCATTTTGTATGCTTTTTCTATCTATTCATAAAGCCTCATAAATACTGTATTTCTAGGCACTTCGCGATATATTCTTTGCATCTCTTTTACTATCTTTCTATCACTTAATGTATTTTTAAACACCAGTAAGCACAATTTAACCTTTTATGTATTACGCAGAGTGAATATAAATTTATAACAAAATATTAATGGTTTCTGAATTTACTTAACAATTGCTTTATTTGTTCATCCGTTGCTGGTTCCTCATTGTATATACGAGTTCCTTCATTCATTAATTTTCTAGAATCATAAATCAGCTGATGGCATTCTTTTCTTCTTACTTCATTCTCCACAAGATCATTTATTGTCTCTTTACGATTTTTTACAATTAAGTCTGGAAAAGCTTGTCTTCCTAAATTCCCATCATTAAATGTCCCATCATTGCTTTTTAAGAATGGTAACTCAAAAAATTCAGCATATATTGCAGAAACTATTTCTCCTTTATGCTTTTCATGAGGTTTAACAGATAAACCATTCTTAAATTGGAAATTACAATCGTACAATTGCTTTTCGAGTAATTTTCTGCTCTCTCCATCTATATTAGTATGATGAATCACTATAATAAACCCCGCATCTCGATATGCAATAAATTTTTCTGCAATATTTTTATGATAAGGGTTACTTTGGAATTGTTTTATTTCCCATTCAACAACGTTTGCAACTATTATTTTTTCATATTTATCAAATAACAAGTCATCTAATTTTGCTAATATGATATCAACCCATATATCAGTATCGCAAATTGGATAATTGTTAAAATTAGTAATTTCACTAATCGCCATTTTTAATACCATTAATGAGATTTAACATCTCAAACGCTTTTTCATTTGATATTCGCTTATTTTTCAAATTAAATTCTATATTATCTAAAAATGTTTCAGGAATGAATATATCATTCGTGGGCCGAATTAATTTCAAATCACCATTTACTTCATTAGTAAAATTTAATAATTTCTCTCTTGAATTTTCATTATTTTTAGCTATTGCATATCGATTTCCTAATTTATTACTATATTGTGGAAACAGCTGAATTATTCTCGTCAGCATAGCAGAATAACCAACCTGAAAATAATTTTGCATTTTTATTATATCTGTATATTTAATGTATTCCACATTGATATTACATTGAGAAATATAATTATATACCAATTTTTCAGGCATTAATATACAACCAGCAAAACTATCTGCTTTATATTCATCTGGATTAGTTCCATTCTCGCTAATATAGCTTAAGCCTTTTCCTGTTCCTGTAATAGCATGGAAACACTCATGCCAAACAGATAAATATTGCCTTCCTAAATTTTGGCGACTGTTTATATATATACAATTATAAGGTTTTTTTTCTATAAAAAATCCAGATAAATCCCCACAATTTTCAAGAGCAGGAAACCTCACAAGAAAAAATCCCAACTGCTCTATTTCTTTAAAAGTATCATTAATTGGGATATCATCCTTTATAAATGATCTTCTAAACTCTACAGCAATTGGGATAACTGATTCATACAAATCTCGTTTTTCTTTTTGAGATAATATTTTCTCCAAAATTATCACCGCCTATTAATTTACACTGATTTTTTTCTGCATAATAATTTCATTAAATAATTTATTTGCCAACTCAACAGTATTTAAAACACCATTATTATCAGCCGACGCTCTATAACTAGCATCGCATAAATCATCTTTCTCGACGGCCGTTAATTCATCAATAGATAAATTAAGAACTTTGGAGCATAATTTATATAGCTTAGGAGAAAAGCTTCTTTTAGCTTCTTCTACCTGTATTAATAAATCGCTATCGACATCATATTTTTTAGAAAATTCATCAATGCTTAAATTTTCCAACTTTCTTTTTTCTTTAACTTTCTTACTCAGTTCATAACTAGTAAAAATAGGACGTTGACAATCATTAAATGTAACAGTATTAAAGATACTTGCCATAATATCCCTCCTTATTTTGAATCTAAATTAATATTATACTTAATTATATTCGAATCTGTTAAAATTGCAA
>Ga0302170_10000525_pt1 | contig 15203 bp, 11 predicted proteins | sample I_Fen_N2_1_FD_193492 | JGI IMG/M metagenome (GOLD analysis project Ga0302170, IMG submission 193492) | Peat permafrost microbial communities from Stordalen Mire near Abisko, Sweden - I_Fen_N2_1 | ecosystem: Environmental > Terrestrial > Soil > Wetlands > Permafrost | place: Sweden: Abisko...
ACAAATACTCTAAATTTAGACAATTGGGATAATTTTAATCGGGAAATGAACCATGCTTTCAATAATATTATCATCACATTGCAATCAGATTATCCTGCTATTACCCGTAAGGAGATAATATGGTGCTGCTTACATCTGCTTGATATTCCACATGCAGATAGAATGTTATTGCTTGATACCACTTCCGACAGTTTATATAAGTTGAAACAACGTCTGGCTCAGAAATTGAATTTGAAAACAACCAGATGCCTTGATTTATATCTTAAAGAGATAACAGAAATAAAGGACTAACGATTTGTCATGTCAGTTACTTAAATGGGTTTTTGAGCCAGTAACGATACTTACACTCATTGATGTCCAAAAAAATGTGATATCAAAAAAACAATCACGTAATGTACAATGATTTAAAAAAATAAATGTCCAAGAATATTTGAATGTATTTTTGGTAACTTAAGGGCTTATGATTACTTTAGCAGCACAAATAGTTGGTATTTACTTTAAGCAATTCAATAGAAAGCAACCACAAAGCTGATCTTCTTAGGAAACAGATTCTTCTTTCTTGATTATTTGTTTTGACTGTATTTGGTGGTTTTTGTCCGATTTTAAATTACCAACTAATTAAGAGTTTTAAAGCGGTATAGTCATTTTCGGGTATAGTGAACATAGGATATTAATCCTCTTAACCTAAACCTTCAAATAAAAGAGGATTCAAATTCAACTCGTAATTTTGCTTTGACTGTACCGCTTTGCTTTTGTATTTTGTGTTCTACTAAATTTTGTTTCGCAAAGTCGAATTAAGTAATCGTTTTTCTCATGTTACCTGAAGTATTGAAGTTCCAAAAGAACTTGAAATATGACCATTAATCAGCACAACATGAAGATACTAAATTCTTGCTTTTACTTTCTTTTTTTATTTTTACTTTGTCTTTTTTTGTCCTGTTTGTTTGTCTTTGATTCAATCAGGAATATCAAAGAGGATAAGATTCATCAAAAGATGACGGAATAATAGTTGTGAATTCATCTATCTGCGTGTTAAAAAATTGTTTAACTTATACAACAGTTCCTTGAATAGTTATTTATGCTTAGATATAAAGACATTCAATTTTTCAATTGATATATTTGTTTAATTGTCTTTTTTATATTTTCTTTGTAACTGCATCCTATCAGAGCAAAATTATGTTTTTGAAATATATTACGTTGTTTTCTGGACTTAACTATTTAATTTTTTCTTCAGTATTGTTAATACGAAAATCTCCTTTTAAAAAAGCAAATAGAGTACTTGGGTTTTTGTTCGCTATGTTAGCGGTTTACAGCATTATGCTTTCGTTTTATTATACGGCATTACTCAACAGAAATTATCTTCATTTGATTTATTACGCTCCTTTTGATTTACTTATATTGTTTTCATTGGGACCTTGTCTGCTACTCTATATAAAAGTTTTACTTGGTCATACTGTACGGCTAAATACATTCAGTATCCTTATTTTAGTATCCCCATTTATCCCCGTTATAATTTTTATTGTTTATTTCCTGTTGCAAGACACTCCAACCCGATTAAATCTATTGATTGAGAATTTCGAACATGGCATATGGCACACCAATCTGCTGAATTTGCTGCTTTATTCTCAAATGACAATTTATTTGATCTTTTGCTATACAACAATCCGAAAACAATTAAAGCAATCACCCCGTATCTTTGTTAATAAGGTTCAGATAGATGTTTCATGGTTGAAAGTCTATGTTGTTATTAACTTGGTTTTTATGACTCTATCTGCTCCACTTAGTTTCTACTCGGCAAATGAAAAAATGAATTTAATTATAGCTCAACTGGCAATGGTTATTCAATTCCTTTATTTGTTTATTAAATCGACCTGGCAAACTGAATTATTTCCGGCAGGATCAATCAGTGAAGGTCGGTTGAAGGAAGGAACTCTTAAAATAGCAGATGATGTTGTGGATCAATATTCTAAGGTCTTGATGTTGTACATGGAAAATCAGAAGCCATATTTAAAAGAAGATTGCAATATACAGATTGTTTCTGAGCAAACATCCATTCCGGTTCATCACCTTTCTAATATTCTAAACCAACGCTTTGATAAAAGTTTTCCTGATTTTATTAATGAATTTAGAATATCTGAGGCTAAAAAGTTGTTAGCTACTAATCAAAATAAGAAACTTACCTTAGAGGCAATTGGTTATGAGTGTGGTTTTGGTTCTAAGAGTTGTTTTAATAAAGCTTTTAGGAAGCATACCAACCAAACACCTTCTGAATATCGTCGTGCATCACAAAACGAAATCTAAGAATCTGATTGTTCCTTTCAAAGCTGATTTAATTACGAAGGTTTTTCGTTCGTGACATCTTTGAATTTCGATCTTTATCTTTCGTTTAAATTCCATTATTTTATTTAATTTCTTATTCAATTATGTGCAGCTTTATAAATCTGCACGTATTAACTCTTCATATTTCCTATTTTTGCAGCCGATATAGTAAAGAGATTGATCTCAAAATTTAATTTGCGTTTGTAATTTTGGTTTACTCAAACTATAAAACCTTTCTGTTTGTTTGCAGTTTTTTTAATAACCTTGTATGCCGAAGATAGCACTGCATGCAAGGTTATTTATTATCTCGTTTTAAATTCTATTTTATGTTGAACAAAAATATATAAAGTTTGTTTTTAATATACTGGGATAGAAATTGAATACAGCCTGTCTTCTAGCTTGCATTATATCGCATTAAAGTATATAAGTAAGAATATGACTCTTTTTGTAAAAAGGGTATTGGTATTGGTCCTGCAAATAAATGGTTCGAAATTTGTTATAGTAATAGACGTGAGTTTGTCGATAGACTTAAATATATTTTTTTGATTAGGGAAAGAGGTAGATTTTTTTTAAAATTATTTGATATGACATATTTATTAATAACGATTGCCGGATTTATTTCAATAATTACGGCGGCTATTTTTAAATCAATTTCGGAGAATTCAAAGCATTTAGCCTTTAAAAGAGCTTTAGTGGTTATTATTTCGTTGGTTTTGTATGTTGTTAGTTGTGTATTCCTACTACAACAAAAGCCATATGAATAATGCAGGTTGTTATTCATTGATATGGGTTAAAGACTTTTTTCTCTTGATTTTATCAGGGACATCAAGCAAGAATAACTTTACAACATGAACCTTGTAATTTCAAATGTCTGCTTTGGATGTAATGTATGAATTATATAAAACTTTAGAGTTGAAGTTTATTGTTTTAAATTAGTATTGATATTTGGCAGCTCTTAACTAAATGAATGCATAGCTTTTCTCAATAAGTATTTTGTGAATAAATTGATCATTTTCAAAACAAGACAAAGAATTATTTTTTCTTTGTCTTGTTTCTTTTAGAAGCTAATGGATTACAGATTATTTGGTAAATAATGGAACTGAATTTCTCTAAACAACCTCTCACGGCGAATAAAATCACTCTGTTTTAAACACGACCTCCACATTGATTCCTCATTATTTTGTCAAATATATCTTGTCGCATTATTAATCAGGTAAACTTTGTATTCATTTATAAACCGCCACGTTTTTCCTTCTTCTATTTCCTATTTTTGCAGCAAATAAAATATAAAGTCTATCAGTAATATTTATTTTTACGTTTTTCCTGTTTTATAACCGTACTATAAAATCTTTTCGTTTGTTTGCTTTTTTTGTTAAATAACCCTATATGTAAAATCAATCTTTACGTACAGGGTTATTAAATTTATATTGCTTTTAAATTGTTGATCCGTTTTATATGAACATATATACCTTATTTATAATTAATTGCTATATCCAAGATTGCTCATGAGAATGACTCCGGTTCAACGGTAAGCAAAGTGGTTGGCTGAATTGAAATAAATATACTATCTTTGGATACCAGATATATGTAGAAATCACGGTTTAAATAAAGATAATTACACGTCGTATTCAGGTTGCTTTAATCTGTCATGCACAATACCGAGAGTATTTACCGGTCTGATTTGATGAATTTAAATCAAGAGGACTCTTTCAATAACGAAATAAGTCTTTTAACTTCGGTTTATGCGGTATGCAACACTAAAATATAAAATCAGCCGTTTGTATAAGCTACGCAAGCAAAAGTGCTATTACGGAAGCTAAGATACATTATGAGTAAGAAAAAGACTCTATTTATATACTCCTTTGATTTGGAAAACTTTGACATTAATTAAAAATATCAATTTCTATGATTTATATTCTCATTACAATTGCCGGTTTTATATCAATAATCAGTACTGCTATTTTTAAATCTATTGCTAAGGACTCAAAATATAAAATCTTATATAGAGTTCTTGTAATTGTTATTTCGGCAATTGTTTATTTCGCTTTGTGTGCCTATTTGGTAAATCAAAAAGTTGTTGAATAGAGTCTCTGTTCATTTCCTGCTCTGCGGGATTTTCTTGTGTTTTGACCCGTTAATCATTACCCGTAAACGAACATTTATTTACTGCTAACAATATCAGTCTGTTTTTTCAGACTTGCCACTGCGCCGTCTGCTGTCGAAATTTGTTCCAGATAGTCCCGGAATTCTGAATATGCTTCCGGTGGAAATACTCCTTTGAATAATTCAAAATGACGTATATAGATTATTGAACTTCCCTGAAGGGCGGTCTTTGCCGTATAGCTTCCAAATTTACCTGTAATTTCTGTTTTCTCCGGTAGTTCGGTTACCTTGTAGCCGTTGGGCATTTTATATACCACCGTGTCATTCTCCATATACGGACGTCGAATACACAGATCTGTTTTGCGATTACGCACTTTCTCCGGAATTGAAGTCAGTTTGTTCATAAAGTTCAGCGGAAGCAGCGAAATATCATTTACCAGTTTATGAATATAATTGGTAACTGAAATATTGAGTTTTTCATCAAAGGACGGATGTTGGCTCTTATTTTCAGTATACAAAAAATTATCTAATGTGAACGACGGTAGTTCAATGCGCTCTGTAGCTTCTTTCTTTTTATCTGCATTATCTGCATAATAAATCGGCAAAATCTCCTCGTAACACAATCCTTTGTATTCAGCATGTACTTCTGCAACCCCGGATGTTTCATCGGTAAGGGTTACATTGGCATGCCGGTTAATGCAGTTTTCGCTGGCTGGGTAAGAACGGGTGCGTACTAATTTACTGTTGTCGCCATCCACCAGCAACACTTGCCGGTCATCGGTGTAATCGCCGTTAAATCCACAAGGTAGGCGTTGGTTGGTACATTCCAGCCAAATGGTATCTTTGTTGATTGGTACGCATACGATAGCATGATTGAATTGGTTCGATGGGAATGATTCATCGGTACTGTTACTTCTTGCCTCTGCTTTAACTAAGGTATAATAGGATTTAATTCCTACTGAATTTAATAAGGCTTTCGTATAGTTTGATAATGCTTTACAGTCACCGTATGAAAATTTATCCACTACGGTGGCATCGAAAGGTTGCCAACCCCCAATACCAATCTGAATGCTCACATACCGGGTCTTTTGTTGCATATATTCGTAGATGGTTTTTACCTTTTCAAACTCGGTTTTACAGCCCGATGTGATCTCTTTCATCTTCGCAATAGTTGATTCGGGTAATTTGTCTTTGCCTTCGATGAGTGTCGTTGACCACTTACCTATTTCTTTCCAACTTTCGCATGATCCTTTTGTCTCTCCAACTTCAAAGTTATTTGGAGCCAATTCTGCCAATGGGTAATCTGGTTTAGTTATCGACGAAAGGGGTTCATCGACTCTTGCTTTCAGATTATTCAAGCTCCAGGTGTAAATATCTTTTCCATCTGTATTGCTTTTTACGACACCTTTTGATAAATTATATTCTTTATATCGAAAAGAATATCCTGTCGGAACTTTCACGACAAATGTTGAGTTTTCATATGAAGTGTTTTCACTGTCATGATCCCAAGATGGTAATTCAAATGTTTGTTTTGACTCAATTTGGTAAGTGTATTCAACCGTAAACGGGTATGTTGCACATTTTGGATCAATTATTTTAACCCGATTATCTTCGTACATTGAATATCCGCTGATATTACTGCGATCAATGATATCTTCGTACCCAAAACTTCGGATTTGTTTGCCCTGTTCGTCATACAGCTTACCTTTCAAGCTCGTTATTTTGTTCATTGAATCATATGTTTCTCTGAAAAAACCATCTCTTTCTCCGTTTTTATTGAGGATGGTACGAACTTCCGTAACTGTAACTACAGCCGATTTTTCCGATTTTATTTCGACTTCCTGTTTATAAAGACGCATGACAGTGTGGGCATTTTCTTTCAACTGAGGCGGTATTTCGCTTACCGGATATTTCAGATCTTTGGCTGACAGCGTGGATAAAATGACTACTGAAACCAGCAAAATAATACTTAAACAGATTTTTTTTATCATAGGGCTAGTCTTTTTTAATAATCAACATTTCCGATTGCTTCTTGACCAGTTCGTCAAAGAATGCTTTTAAATATTGGTATTCCTGTTGATAAAATATGGGCTTGTTTATATTTAGTTTAAATAATACCTGCACTTTATTATCTATAACTGAAGATAACATTTGAAAACTGGCCGTATTTTCAGGCAGGACCATTTTGATGTTTTTGGGTAACTGATCGATCGAATATCCGGCCGGTAATTCAAGTGTAAATAATTGGGTTTTATCTATAGCTGTTGTGAAATCTACCGGATATACCCGTTGATCGGCTTTCAACGGATTCTCGGTATATTTATCAAATAGTAGAGGATTGATAAATAATTGATTATTTGCTTTTGTTGCCCTGTTTTTTAGACTAATAACAAATTTTTCATTCAATGGTTTTTCAATACTGTCAATGTCGCTTATTTTATAACTATCAATGGAAAGTCCGATATGTTTGCTCTCGATAGATTTCAAGTATTCATCTTCACTATTAAATGATTTGTAGTTATTCCGTTGATCCAGTGCGCTGTAATCGATTGTTGATTTTTCCCAATTGCCTTTCATGGTTCCATCCGGACTCAACTTTAAATTAAATATGTCAACATATTTATCTTTCTTTTTTGGTGTTAAATCAATCCATTCAATGCCTTCTTTTTTTACTACCATTCCACGTCCGTTGAGAGCACGCTCGGGTAGCATGCCTATAGGTAAATTATCTTCGGTGGCATCCAGCAGGTATGTCTTTTCGCCAATTACTGCATAGACTGCCACGTAATTTAATTTATCCAGACTCACCGAGTACGCCGGTAATAATCCATTATCCCGGGTACTTAGGACAATTGGATTCGCATCGATCCCTAGTTTCCGGAGTAATATCACGAGATTCAAATTAATATCTGCATCGTTTCCGATCTTCTTGTTAAACGCGGAGCTTAAGCCATTCTTCGAAATCGCTACGGACTCTTTTTTATCCCATTTTATTTTCTTGATAGCATCATACGCCTTGGCTAATTTTTCTTCAGGAGTGCCTGCCATAGATTTTATATCTCTTTCCGTCCCATTCAGAAAACCTGTAAATGAAGTTAATTGTCCTCCAAAGTCATCAGCTTTACGTAAAATGTCTGCAACAGCCTCCCAGGTTGTTGCGTAATCTTTGTAGAATTTTCCCGGTATATGGATACTGGAGATCTCGATCATGAACCGGGTCAGGTAATTTTCAACATTATTGATATAGGGTTCCGACTTGAAGGCCGGAACATCTTTGGCCACCCATCGGTCATTCGTGGATTCCGATAGGGGAAAATATCCGGTAGAATTCTTTCGGAATGAAAAATACTCACTTTGCTCCAGAATTAATTCACTCCAACGAACCGGTATTGTCTGCTGAAAGCTCCAATATGCCGGCAAACCATCAAAGTAGTACTCCACATCAATTACCGAACCTGCTTTTACATTTGGCATGGATACCCGCACCCGATATTGATCTTTGGTGACCCGTTCAATAAAGATCCCGTCTTTACTCAGTTTGGTTACCACCGGTACCCCGTTTTCCATATTGACTGTCTGCCCTTTTACATTTGCCTTTTCGGAGGCCGGAACTGAAAAATTCCCCTCACCTTTTCCTTCGTCTTTTAAAATCTTAATACGCATTTGATGAATAAACTGTAATTGGTAAGCATCAAAGTAGCCATAATTACATAAAACAACAGCTGCTGCACTCGAATCATTCGGATAAACCTTCATCTCAAGATCTGCTTTGTCTACTTTCCCGTATTTCATGGGTGCCTTTTCTGCCCAGCTTGTGCAAATTGACAGCAATAAGCACATCATTAAAAGAGATTTTTTCTTCATACCATTTAGATTTTATATATAAAAATAATTGTTTAATGTAATCCGGAGCAGGCAAGATTTAATGTCGCCATAATACTGTAGTCAAAAATAAATTCTAAAACCTCGTTTAAATTAAAATAAGAATGTTTTTGTACTTTAAATTGAATAATATACAATTGATAATTAGATCAATATATTTATTTATACTCCTAAAGCTTGTTTAAAAAGGTTTATGATGTGCAAATGTAGTAAATGTAAATTAATTAATGATTCAAATTTCCGAATAATTAATTAATAATTTTATCAATATTTATTGACGAATTGAGTAGGAGGAAAATCATAGATCATAATTATGACTGATATTTGTGGGTAAATGAAATTATTTGTAAAAACAACAGATTTTCCGGCTCTGTTTTCGGGTTGTTTTTCGTCTTTTACGCACGTTCTAAAAGAATATTCTTTACGTCGAACTCCCAATGGAGAATCGAATAAATACCTTGTTCAGCAAGTAGCATTCTTACTAGTCCTTCTTCTTTTCTTCATCTATTATTTTTCTTCCATTTATATATATTCCGTATATAAATCATATATATTCCCTATATGTTCCGTATATAAAATGTACTTATTTAGATATGGTTTATATACGGAATATATAGGGATCGTAATTGAATTAGACTAAAATCGGAAGCGAATGAACGACGAAGAAAAGAAAATCGTACTGTGTAGCTATCTTTTAAAACCGGAGAAAAAAGATTGTGGAGTTTAACGGATCTGATAAAAGATTGTGGCATTATCCCTTTTTCATTGTTTCTTTTGTAGATAAGGAATTGCGTATTGTCCATAAAAAAGCCCTGACTTGGTTATTCAAGTCAGGGCTTTTTATCCGTATATTTTGGTTTATTTCAATAATTCGTTTTCTGCTTCTTTTATTTTTGCGAAAGTAAATTGGGCTACTACGTCATTCTTATAGGCACAAATCTGGTCATTACATAAATTCCCGATACTGCCCTGATGAGTATGATGAACCGTTTTAACAGGCTTGAAGTTGCCGGCTTCAATCTCCAGCCCGACCTGTTTATAGGCATCGCGGAACGGTACGCCCGATAAGGTCAGCCGATTCACTTCTTCCACGCTGAAAAGATAGTCGTAACGCGGATCTTTGAGGATGTCCGTATTAATCTCCATCTGAGCCATCATTAAAGCAGTCATTTCCAGGCAGTCGGTTAGTTCTCCAAAAGCAGGAATGAATACTTCTTTGATAATTTGCAGGTCGCGGAAATAACCCGAAGGCAAATTATTTGTAATCATCATAATTTGCTGGGGCAGGGATTGTATCTTATTACACTTGGCACGGGTCAGCTCGAATACGTCAGGATTCTTTTTATGAGGCATGATGCTTGAACCTGTGGTGAATTCATCGGGTAAATGGATGAACCCGAAATTCTGCGAAGTAAACATGCACGCGTCAAAAGCCAGTTTTGCAACGGTGGCGGCTACACTGGCAAGAGCATTTGCAACGGTTCGCTCCATTTTGCCTCTGCCCATTTGAGCATAGACCACGTTATAGTTCATGGAGTCAAATCCCAGTAAATCGGTGGTAAGCTGGCGGTTCAGCGGGAATGAGGAGCCGTAACCTGCCGCGGAACCCAGTGGGTTGCGGTTAGTTATTTTCCAGGCTGATAAAAGTAATTGCAGATCGTCGGCCAGACTTTCGGCATAGGCGCCGAACCAAAGTCCGAAAGACGAAGGCATTGCTACTTGTAAATGCGTATATCCGGGAAGTAAAACGTCTTTATAGCGATTGCTTTGTGAAATCAGGACATCGAATAATTGCGAAACGGCAGTTACGGTCTTCTGTATTTCGGCACGGGTGAAAAGTTTCAGATCGACCAACACCTGGTCGTTGCGTGAACGTCCGCTGTGGATTTTCTTTCCCATATCGCCTAAACTGCGCGTCAGTAACATCTCCACTTGCGAGTGAACATCCTCCACGCCTTCTTCGATTGTAAACTTTCCTTCGTCGGCTAAGTGAAAAATCTTTTTTAATTCGTTGAGTAGACTTTCCAGTTCATCTGCTTTCAGTAAGCCCACCGATTCGAGCATCCGGATATGAGCCATGGATCCAAGTACATCGTACCTGGCCAAAAATACATCCAATTCGCGGTCGCGACCAATGGTAAATGCCTCGATTTTCGCATTTACCTGCGTACTTTTTTCCCAGAGTTTCGTCATAAATAAAGGCTGTAAAAGAAATAAAGAGAAAAGAAACTATATCGGGAGTTCATGCCGAAGGTGCTGACCATCGCATTTCATCTCCTGTTTGTATTCTGTAGACCAGTATTTTCGGGTCTGCTTATGTCCCCGTAATTATTTTGAAAGTGCATTTGCCAATACATCGGCTATCATATTGATGCCATCTTTCAGCTTTTTATCAACCATCATTTTGATCATGGCAGGTATTTCGGCTTTCAGAGTTAACTTCATTTGGGTATCATTTTCAGCCCTTTGTTTTAACTGAACCCATAGATTGACATTAATAGGAGCTTTTTCCGAATGGAGTTTAATGGTTTTAAAAGGTTCGCGTTCGATGATACGGAAACCAACCCGACCGAAGCCTTCGACAGCAAAACTACAACTATCCGTATCGAATTGTAAGTCTTTTACTTGCTCTGTTGAAGGAGCGTTGTCCAGAATTTTCTTTAAATTATTTAAGTCGCTAAGTATACCAAAAACCACTTCTTCATTAGAAGAAATGGTTTTTATATCGCTTTCGTATGTAGTCATTTTTTAATATTTACAAATTGGTTACATTACAATTCAACTCTCCATGTAGAAGGATTCTGACGCCATTCCTGAAGTGTTTCAATGTCATCTTCCGTTATGTAATTAACGGCAAGTGCTTCGGATAGAACGGCTTCGTAGGTACATAATGTAGTCAGTCTCACTTTGGCTTTCTTGAATTGTTGTTCCGCTTCCGGGAAACCGTAAGTGAAGATAGCAAGCATGCCAAGTACTTCAGAGCCATCTTTACGAATAGCTTCAACAGCTTTCAGGCTGCTTCCACCGGTAGAGATAAGATCTTCAATAACCACTACTTTTTGTTTCGGACGTAAATCGCCTTCAATCAGATTTTCCAGTCCATGATCTTTGGGAGCGGAACGAATATAGACAAAAGGTAAGCCAAGGGCGTCGGCAATCAGGGCCCCTTGTGCAATGGCGCCTGTAGCAACTCCGGCAATGACTTCCACTTCGGGATACAGTTCCAGAACCAAACGTGCCAACTCGATCTTAATATAGCTGCGAATCTGAGGATAGGAGAGGGTCTTGCGATTATCGCAATATATGGGAGAATTCCATCCCGAGGCCCAGATAAAAGGGTTATTGGGTTGCAATTTTACAGCTTTAATTTTAAGTAGTTTTTCAGCTACACTTTTTTCTAATGTTTTCATTTTGAGTTGTTATTATTATAAATGAATAGCAAAAAATAATCGGATTATTTCAAGTTTTTCAATGTGCAAAAGTACGCAAACAATTTTAGACACGAAATATAAATAATCATATTATAAAATATTTTTTTACGCACTAAAACGAATTAAAATACCGAAAAAGCAGGTTTATCGAATAATCATAAAATAAAGTTGCATTTGTATGCAATCTTAATTTACAGGAGACAGAAATGCGTCTTCAATGTGTTCAATAATAAATTCCTGTCCGTGCGGAATGACTGACACAATATCAAATCGGGTTTCGCCTTGCCAGTCGAACTGAAAAATATATTCATGGGCAGCATTTACAATGTTCCGTATTTTCTTGTTGGTAATAGCGTCAGAGGGGTGTTCGAATGTTTCTGTTGAACGGGTTTTTACTTCTACAATGACTAACAAACCATCTTTCTCCGCAACGACATCCAGCTCCAGCTTACCGCATTGCCAATTGCAATGCCTTATGTTGAACCCGTTGGAGATTAAATAATCTTGTGCTCTTTTCTCACCTAAGTTGCCTAATTCATTATGTTCAGCCATGATGAAAGAAAATAAATGGTTCCCAATCGAAATAAGAAAAACAGAATAATCAGGGAAATGAAATAATAACAGGATGTTACAATAATATTTTGTCCAAATATACAGTTTTTTGTGATATTACCGTTAATACTGGAAGGATAATATTATTTTTGTGGGGAATTATGACTCCTTATGGCAAAAAAAACTACAAAACTGGTTTCAAAGCGCAATTCGTTGCGTACTCACCGACAAAGTTTCACCCTGAACGATGAAGAAAATAAAGCATTAACCCGGTATATTTTAAAATATCATGTGCAGAATAAATCGAAATTTATGCGGGAGACACTCATGATTGCCATCATTCGAAAGATGGAAGAAGATCATCCGACGCTGTTTGATTGATGATAAGCCCCTCAACCCAATGGTGAAATTGAGTTGTGCGACCGGTTAAAATCCTTTATAGCAGAAAAATCAGTTACAGGCTCATCATCGTAGCATCGTTTCAACAATACATCATTATATTATGGAATATATTCCAGTCATTTTCGCATTACTGCTTGGCTATGTCATTGCGTGGTTTGTAGCTTCACGAAAGCAGGCAAGAATTCGCGGGATCTATAGCCAGAATGAAAGTAAACTGATTGCTTCCAGAGCAGAAGTTGAGACTCAAAAGTCGGTAGCTCAGGAAACGATACGCCTGAAGACAGATGAATTAGAGCGGTTACAAAAAGAATTTAATCAACAGCTGGATATTGCGAACGTACGTGGCATGGAAATTGCTACGCTGAAAACACTCAATGAGAATTTAGCAGACAAGCTGGAGAATCAAAAAAAAGAGATTGAAAGTCTGCAAAAGCGGCTGATAACTGAGTTCGAAAATATTGCCACCAAGATATTGAAAGAGCGGTCGGACGATTTTTCGGCATCGAATCATAAAAACCTGAGTGACATCCTGAATCCGCTGAAAGAACGTATTCAGCTATTTGAGAAGAAGGTGGATGAAACGTATGACAAGGAATTACGCGACAAGATAAGTTTGCGTGAAGAAGTGCGCAAACTGACAGAGTTAAATACGCGGGTTAGTGAGGAGGCGAATAATCTGACCAAAGCCCTGAAAGGGGACGTAAAGAAACAGGGCAACTGGGGTGAAGTGATACTGGAACGGGTGTTAGAGCGATCAGGATTGACGAAAGGACAGGAATATGAGCGGGAAGTAGTTGTCGAAGGAGCCGATCACTCCGTACAACGTCCGGATGTGATTATCCATTTACCCGACAATAAACACATTATTATCGATTCAAAAGTATCTCTGGTGTCTTATGAACGATATATGTCTGGCGAACGGGAGGAGCAACGGGAGGCTTATTTAAAAGATCATATAAACTCGTTGCGAAGCCATGTTAAACTGCTGAGCGAGAAGAACTATCAAAATGCTCAACATATCAATACGCCTGATTTTGTATTGATGTTCTTACCGATTGAGGCGTCTTTCTCTGTAGCCGTACAGGGTGATGGCGAGATATTTGCATATGCGTGGGAACGTAAGATCGTTATTGTAAGCCCGACTACATTGTTGGCTACTCTGCGCACTATCTCTTCTATCTGGAAACAAGAAAACCAGACAAAGAATGCTCAGGAAATTGCCCGGCTAAGCGGAACACTGTATGATAAATTCGTTGGATTTGCAGAAGATATGGCTAAAATTAAACTGAATCTCGATCGAACTTCGGGTGCTTATGATGATGCCATGAAAAAAATGAAAGACGGCTCGGGAAATATTCTCCGGACAGCTGAGAAAATAAAAGAACTGGGTGCAAAAACGGGTAACAAATCATTACCAACAGGTTTTGAGATTTTTTGACATAGATTTGTCAACAATTCGTTGTAATATTGTACCTCCTTTTAAATAAATTAAAATAGAGAGAAATGAAATTTAAGGTATTGATTACGATTGTTTTTTTTGTTCTTGTTTTTAAAGCTTATGCAATTCAGCCGATACAACATATTGAAAATGGAAATTCTCCGGAATCAGAATTAGTTAATACGGACAGTTTGATGCACGGATTATTTACGGATACTATCTCAACTTCTAAAATTGCTCATCAAAATACTAAAGCTGTTGTCAATACCATTGAAAATAAGGGAATTGAAAAGCCTGTTGAACCTAAAGTTGCAGCGGTGAAAATACAGCCTTCCGATACGATTGTTCCTTATATAATTCCGCCAAAACAAATACAGGCGCATGTTGACTCTCTTATCTTTTTAGCTAATCCGTTTTTTATTGAAATGGTATACAAAGGACTTCCCTTTGATTTTAACTGGAACATTCAACCCGATTTAAAAACTCTTTATCATGGTGGAAAAGCAACAGCATTATCCGGTTATTTATTAATGCCCGTAAATCATCAAAGTGCAGAACAAATTGTGACAGGGTTACGCCAATATGTACAGGAAAAATTTATAAGAGAAGATGCCGATTTGTATTCTATGACATATGATGAATTGCCTGACCCGGAAGTATATAAAAGCCATTTTCTGTCTGGTGAATCGGTTAAGAACTTAAGATTTATAACGGATGATAAAGAGTTCAAACATAAGAAGCTAATGGTAAAAAGAGAACAATTGGGTCCATGGCAACGCAAAGCCACTGCATTACTACAATTTTCTCAGAATTATGTTTCACCAAACTGGTATCAGGGAGGTAACAGCAATTTGGCTATATTGGGAATCCTAACCGGACAGTTGAACTATGATAATAAAAAAGCTATTCAATGGGAAAATAGTGCTGAGTGGCATATGGGCTTTAACTCTATCTCGGGAGATACATTGCGTAAGTTGAGCACAAATGATGATGTGTTTAAAATAAACAGTAAGCTAGGTGTGAAAGCGGGAGGAAACTGGTTTTACAGTACCTCTGTTGATTTTGCAACTCAGTTC
>Ga0302170_10000529_pt1 | contig 15155 bp, 12 predicted proteins | sample I_Fen_N2_1_FD_193492 | JGI IMG/M metagenome (GOLD analysis project Ga0302170, IMG submission 193492) | Peat permafrost microbial communities from Stordalen Mire near Abisko, Sweden - I_Fen_N2_1 | ecosystem: Environmental > Terrestrial > Soil > Wetlands > Permafrost | place: Sweden: Abisko...
AAAATTATACTATCTTTGCAGTCCCAAAAACAAGGTTCGTTGGCCGAGTGGCTAGGCACCGGTCTGCAAAACCGATTACGGCGGTTCGAATCCGCCACGAACCTCATTTACCAAAAAGCTCACAGTCTTTTAGACTGTGAGCTTTTGCGTTTTGGCTATATACCAACTAATTACGAATACGACTCTATAAGGCATATAATTGAACTTTCGACCTAAATGTAGACCAATCAATACAAAAGCAGACCTATGATTACAATAAAATTATACCACAGAGCGGAAGGAAAAGACAAAACAACCGGATTCATATACGTGAGTTTCTATGTAAATCGCGAAAAAGAACATTTTTCGACTAAAGTTCAGTGTCTGGCTAAGCACTGGAATCCGGATAAAATGCGAATAAGTACTGCAGATAAGCAAGCATCTGATAAGAATCTGATATTGGAGAAGATTCTGGCTCGTGTAAACGACGTAATTGTGAAGTATCGCCTCCGGAATAAAGTATTGACCAGGGCAGCTTTTAAAAAGTCGTATAACCGGCCGGATGACTTTGATAATTTCTACGCTTTTTGTGATGAATACAAGCGTAAGTCAGTATCTAATCGTGTTGAAAGCGCTACGCTTGCCACTCATGCCACTGTATTAGAGAAACTGAAGGCTTACTCACCCGACTTGCATTTCGACGACATAACGCTTGATTTTGTGGCTGATTTCTATTCACATCTTCGAAAGAAGATAAAGAATAATGAGAATACAACCTATAAGAACTTATCGGTAGTTCGTAAATATGTGAAAGCAGCATGTAAGGCTGGATATATGGATGAAAATCCGTTTGACGACTTTCATATTTTACGAACAAAAGCAAATTACACCTATTTGGAGGAATCGGAGCTGCAAAAGCTATTGAAATTATACCGTGCCGGAGAACTGGAACTAAAGTTCTATAAAACACTTCAATTCTTCTTATACATGTGCTTCAGCTCGCAGCATGTTGGTGACGCTAAAGCAATGAAGATAGAACAGTTTACCAATGTTTCATTCACCTATTACAGAGTAAAACTAAGAAACTCAAAACCTGAACCGATAACGGTACCAATGTCTTTATCGCTCCGGAAGTTACTCGGTGAGATTGTTGGACATAGAAAAAAAGGATTAGTATTCGAGAATCTTCCGGCAGACCAAACCATGAATCGATTTTTGAAAGAGATTGTAAAAATGGATAAGGTAGAAATAAAAAAGGCGGTAACACACAAGACCGGTCGACATACATTTGCAACTTTCTATCTTGACAAAACAAAGGATCTAAATTCGCTCAGGGATATTCTAGGTCATTCTGATATACGTGAGACACTCATTTATGCACATGTGCTAGAAAAATCAAAAGAACGGAGCATTAATTGTTTCGACATCTTCAAATAATCATAAATCGCCGTACAATTGAACTTTTGTACGGCGATCTGTTTTACTCAAGCATTCGGTAGAATGTTCCTTTTAGTAATGAGGATCTACTTTTTTTTGTTTTTATATGTTCAATTGAAATTGGCATATAGTAAGCAGATTCAACATAGAATATACAATTTACATTACGATCCGGACGATCTTCAAAGTAAAATATATATTTCAGAGAGGGATCAATAAGTACTTCCGGACGGTAATCAGCTACTACACCATCATCACCTACTAGTCTCATTGTTTTAAATGCCGGAAGTGGATCAATAATTTCATAATAGACACCTCCATCCTCCCACTGAGGTAAATCAATATTTGAACATGGATAATTCACATAATTACGGATTAATGTACCACTATGACTTCCAGTAAATGACTTTTCTATCTTAAACCTTCCGGAATACATACACACTTCCAAATTACTTGAACGAACAATATCACCTTTATCACCTTCAATCATCTCAAATATAGTCTTATTTTCAACAAGCAAATAACTATTAGAACTCTCAGGCATTGTATAATGGACATTGAATGTAGAATTATTATCGGCATAATCAATAGCTTTTTGAGTTCCTTTATATATAGCTGAAGGAGTAAGATTTAGCGAAAGCACATTTTTTGACGAAGTTCCATAGTCGGCAAGTCTATTCACATTATATGAATAATAAACTATACCAGTTCCTGGGAACATTAATTGATAACCTGGAAATTCGTGTTTAGCTGAAGTATTTATCCAATCCCTTTTATCAGCCGTATTTCTTAAAATGTTTAATTTATCAGTAGTATATCCTTCCGGACGAATATTAAAAAATTCTTCGATAGTACATTTAGCTACAATATCATCTGCAAGTCGGTGATAACTGAAGTAATTACTTCCTGGCAAATTGTATGATATTTTTGTATATCCAAATTTAAACGCTGAAGAGTCATCCGACAGATCACGTTCAAAACCATTTATAGGAGTAATTTTGACCCGTTTTTTAGTAGCCATTTCAGTTTTCGTCCGCACAATAGACAATGTTTTTGTTTGCCCTAAAACAATAAAACTTACATTGAAAAAATCCTCAATTGCTTTTATAAATTCTCTGATTGTCATATCAGGCAAACAGTCAGCATATTTCAACGAATCAACCGGATTTACAAGATACATTCGTTGTGCACGTTCATCGGCCAACAAAACATTATCACCCATTGTATAACCAAGGAGTTCAGGAAGTTTTGTTATATAATACAATAGATAAGGTTGCATAACGATAAGCCCATCTGTTACTGCAGTGAGGTCTAAATTATATTCATTCAGTATTGAAGTACCAGCCTTAACCGGGCAACATACAAATTTATTCGTCCAATGCCAGTTATTAATCGAATCCAGTGCCCGTTCAACGGTAATTTCTAGTTCCTCACCCCAATTAAGAGTGTAGATTTTATCTTCACTCTTAGCCAGGTAATTCAGTTCTGAATTACCTGATAGAAATTGAAACGAAACATTTAAATCTGTAGGCTTTGAAATAGTCATAGTTCCGTAACGAGTTACACCATCCTCTACTATTTTTGCATTTGCAGATATAGTTATAGAAGTATTTGCTAATCTATCGATCATCCCGAATGCTATTTTATTCTGTGCCACTTCTAATGATACAGTCATATCCAGTGTAAAATCACCTTCATTATTTATTTCAGGATTGTTTTCAATCCATGTAAACGAAAAATCATCCGGTAAAATTACCTCATTATATAATCCTTCGTTTTCAATATAAAATTCAATCATGGTTTTGAATTATTTAAAAGGGTTTCATACTCTTTAATTTTTTGAACTAAGCCATCACTCCCATGTAAATAAATTGGAGCCTTTGCATTAATTCCTTTATCTAGGTGATCATTCAACCGGTTAAGCGAATTAGCTACATCTGACAAATATTGTGCAGTTGGATCATCAGAATATTTTGGTGATAACGGCGTATTAGAATTACGATATCCGCCATCATAGTATCCTGGAGATAATCGTAAGGCTTTCGATATATCTGCCCTAGTAAGACTGGAAGCTGTACCCAATTTCTGTGCACTATCAATCAGATCAAGTACTGGTCGAATCTCACGGTTACGGGTAGTTTTATGAGTAGCAATAAACTCATCACCGTGATATGGCTGTCCATCAGGGAAAACACCACGAACCTCTCGAGGATCAGTTCCACCAGTATAGCCTTCCGGTGTGTGGTAACCACCATCGTAGTATCCTTCTTTTGCTGCTTCACGTGCTGACTCAGCCACGGCAATTTGAGACGCACCATATGCAACTGCAGCACCGGCAGCAATACCACCCAATATAGGACCACCAATTTTAGACATAGCTGCAAATGAATTAATAGCAGCAACTGCAGTTGTAGCAATTATCTGTGCAACCTGAAGCGCAAATTCAGCATCGGCATTTTTAGCCCTTATAGAGGCAAGTTCTTTGTTTTTTTGAGCCTCTATTTTAGTAGTATCTTTGCCGGCTTTTTGTGCAGCATCAATTTGTTTTTGATACTTTGTCTCTATCGATTTTTCTTCGGCCGACTGGAATCCCTGCAGAGCATTTGAGAACACTCCTGAAATATCCGAGATAGCACCTGCAGTATCTTTGAAGTTTTTTGTATTTACTTCGAATTCTTCTGCAGCTAAAATCCTGCGAACCTTAGTGGCATCCTTTTCAGATACTAGCCCTTTATTTACATACTCTTGCAGAATTTTAAGTTCAGTTTCTTTCTGCAGTTTAAATCTACTAAGTTCATCAAGACCATACTTTTCCTTGAATGATGATATTAATTGATACGTTGTTTCTGAGTTATCAATTAACTTCTGATTGATCTGCTTAGTAATTTTGTCAATTTCATCTGCAGATAATCCTTGTATTGCAAGCTTACGCCTCATAAAACTCAACTCCAGGGAAATCATTTTATCTTTATAGATCTGTTCACTCATTTGAGTGGTCAACCGTTCATCTGCCAACATTTTTTCAGCATCTTGTTGCTCTTTATCAAGATTTTTCAACTCTACAACAGCCTGTTTTGTTGACAGCTTACGCATTGCCTCATTGTGTTGCTCTTCTAAAATACGTAACGTTTCCAACTGATCAGCCGTCATTTTTTCTTTATCAACACCAAAAAGACCTAATTCACGAAGGCGATTAGAATATGATTGATTTTCCGATTTAATCGGATCAGCGTCCAATAGTATTTTCTTGATCTTGTTATTTTGCTCAATCTGTCTATCTAGTGCCTTTTTATCAATTTCAGCAATTTGTTTATTCAGATCCAATTTTAGACCGGGATCCGTAATTACTTTCAACAACTCCTGAAGCTTTTTCTTACGCAAACTATCATAGTTATCCTGTTGATCCAATAACTGTTGATTATAATCGTATTCGGTTTTAATGTCACCATCAATATACTGTTGTTTAATAGCAGCTATTTTTTTCAGGTTATCATTTTCAAGTTCCTGCATAGCCTGGTCAATCTTCTTTTTTTGTACTGCAGTTTTATCAGGCGATGAAGTTCCTCCGGATGTAGAAGGGGTATCTGATGTAGGCTTATTCGCTTTCTCCAACTTCTTTGTTTCAATATATTTCAATTGAGCATATTTAAAGGCAGCATTTGCTTCAGCTACTTGTTTATTGTAAAAATTCCATTCCGATGAACCTTTTTCAGAGTTATCTCTTAGTTCTGATTTCAGTTTCATCATTTTTTTGGCCTCATTCATTAATCCATCATAATATCCTGAAGTATTCATTCGTTTTACTTCTTCGTCATTTTTGGCGGCATTCGCACGAAAAGTGGATGAAGCATTTTCGTAGCTTTTTATATTAGCAGATAATTGGCGATCTTCATCTTCCAATGCTTTTATTTTTGCCTCATTGTCATTCTGTGGTTGTGATCGAAGTTTATTCAATTCGTTTTGAATTTCAATCTGACGTTGCATGGCTTTCACCGAAGCTTGCTCGTAAGCCTGACTTTTTGAGTTGAGCGCCACAGAACGTAACTTTAGGTCATATTGCTCATTTACATCGGCCAGTGCCTGTGCAAGCAATTCATTAGTTACTTTTTCTTTATCAATAAAGGAAATGAAGCCGGGATATTTAGCGTTTAGTTCGTCAATTAATCGGTTACGAGTGGCCTGATTATCATTAGTATTTATAATTGCTGTAACTAAGCCGGTCAACTGAGCCTTTTCTTCCATGACAGCTTTTGAGTTTTCAGCAAAATTATTACGGTAATCTTCCATCACACCGTTGGCTATTTTCTGCGCTTCAGTAAGCTCATTAGCTTTATTCAAATACGAAATCAAATAAACAGTAGCAATAGCAATAGCAGCTGCAACCAATCCCCATATATTTTTCATCATAGAGGCATTGAGCTCATTTTGAGCAGCCAATAATCGAAGTTCGGCAATTGTAGCCTGTCCGGTCAATGCAATACGAGTACGAAGAGCTACAATTTTTAGATAATCAGCTACCTTTTCAATTACTGCTAAAGCTAATCTAGCCTTAGTAGCCATGTTTGACAAATTTACAACAGTGAGATAAGCTGTTAATCCGGCTACGAATGCAACTATACTAACCTTGTTTTCTTTCAAAAACGTAGGTAATTGCATCAGCAATTTCATAAAGTTAGTTCCGAAATTAGTAGCCTTTAGCATGGCAGGGTTTAGATTCTTCACCAGTTCCATTCCCAACTCATTGAAACGGTTCTGTGCTTGGGCCATTTGTGCCGTAATGGTTGATGTCTGAATTCTTGCCTGACGCATAGCTACATCGGTACCGGTTACCGAAACACGTAGTTTATCATAAGCATCTACATTTTGAAGAAGAATAGTTCCTGCAGTAACATTTTCGGCTCCAAATATCTTTTGCAAAAGTGCATCACGTTGTAACGCATTTGCTTTTTTATCCATTTGCTTATTGACTTCAATAATGGCATCACGCACATTAAACTGACCTGAAGCATAACCAACTCCGGCTTCTTTCAATTTCAATAATGCACCACGAAGTTTTGTACCGGCTTCCTCTCCTACCAGTTGTTTGCTGGCTAGTACCTCAAGCATGGCCACAGTATCTTCCATGGTCATATTACTATCGTTGGCTACTGTACCAACGTTCTTAAGCGATCCGGCTAAGCTGTCAGCTTCAGCAGATCCTTCCAATGAACCGGCTGCAATGGAATTGATAATACGAGTAGCATCTTTACCCGTAAGGTTGAACTGATTCATAGAAGCAGTGACCACTTCGAATGCCGTTTCGACTGGAACTCCGGTGGCCGCCAATGTCAATGCTTGTTTAGTCACATCGGCCATAGCCTCTTTGTTTTTCAATAGTTCCGGACGCTTGGATCCGATAACGGTGAAACCGTCCATGATTTCTTTGGAAGTAGCTGTGATGCGTACGCCCGCCTCGGTGGTAGTAGTACTAAGTTCTTTGGCATACTGACGCATCCAAGCCACCGATTTATCATCTAGTCCGGTAATGGCTTTCAGGTTAGCGGAACTTTGCTCAAGCTCATTCCGCATATCCATGAACTTTTTAAGTCCAAGCGTCAATCCGGTAACAGCTGCAAGACCGGCTGTAAAAATGGCGAAGTACTTATTAAACCCGTTTGCTAGTCTTGAAAAACCGCCTTCAGTATTTTTCGAATACTTATCGGCAGCTTTCTCCATATTGCTATATTCCTTGGCAATTTGTTTCTGATAATCTTTATGTTCAACGAGTAATGACTTCAGGTATTCAATTTTCTTTGCATGAGCTACATAGTTATCAGCTCCCATGGTCATTTTTGACTGTTCATTCGTTAGCTTTTTCATTTCTCCGGATATTGCCTTCACAGAGTTAGCTACCTCTTTACCATCGATATAAATCGAGACGCCACGTTTTGCTATTTTATCAGCCATTTTTGCTCGTTTTTTGAATTAAAAATTTATCAATTTTCTCAAGTATTTGATTCATGGCCATATCACCATAAAACTCCTGAACTATATCAGCAACTTGTACCAGACCGGTTCGGATTTCTACATCAAACCAATCATCCGCTGACCGCTTAAATCCGGTACTTAGATCTATTTTTGATTTAGGGTTATGACTACCACGAATGACAGAATTACCTTGACGAATATATCCACGACCAACCCCATAATGACGAAATACCCCACGACGGAGAAAATTGAAATTGATAGTAGAAATATGTCCGAAATTCCTTTTATATGAATTTGAAAGAGTAGAAGCCAATTCACCGGAAGCCTTTGGAGCATTGCCGGCCATCTTCGACCTGGTTGTTACGGTCCATGACTTTATACGGTCATTGAACTCCTCTACTGTCATTATTTTTGGCGTACTATTTTCCATATAAATATTATTTTACGATACAAATTTCGTCAGATTACCACCTTTTTAAAAGGACATAAAAAACAGAATGCCCGACTTTCACAAGCCCGGCATTCTTCCTCTTTTAAAAATCTATACTATGTAAAAAAAACAAAAACTATGACTTAACCCTAAATATCTTCAGGACAAAAACAAACAATTTCGAAAAAGCACCAAATTTTACAAGTAAACCAATAGCCACCGGTATACACATACCGGCCAAGAACCATCTCCACCAGGTTACTGAAGTTGTTTCCTTATTACTGACCTCACTGACAAGTTTTGCATTCTCTGACTGTAGTAGCTTAATGCTTGCTTCCAATTGTGACGTATAAGCCGCGTCGGAAGTTGTTTTTTCTTTCGAATTGTCCAAATATTCAGTATCTTTTTGGGACAATCTTTTACTAGTCGTAATCGTTTCAGATTTCACCGGTGGTTTATAAGTACCAATAACAATAGGCTTATCGGTGTCGTATTCTGTGATACGCGTTTCCAATGCATTAGTTTCATTTTCTATTTGCATTAACGATTTGTCCGTAATTTTTTCAGTTTTGTCCGTAACTTTTAGGCTTTCGGTTTTCGACTGATCGGTTTTTGAATCCACACTGGAAGCAACCGATTCGATTACTTTGGCTTTCTCCACTTTTTTAGTGCTGGAGCAACCCGAGAAAACGATTACAAACAATAGTAGCATTGCACTTATCCACATGCTGAAGAATGAGACAAGAAAGGGTTTTAGTATTTTTTTCATGATCTATTTGAATTTTAAATAAGCATTTGCTAGAGTAATATCATACGGTTCTCGCTTCCAAATTATAGCCATTTCTTTGTATTTAGCTCCATTGTAAAGCGTTGCTACAATATGCCAGTTATGAGCAATAATAGCAGCTTTCAACTCCTTATCGGTGTCGATAAACTTGCAGATCTGCCAAATTTGGCGATCGATTCCTTTCTTTGCATCGTCCCACATGGCGTTTACACTTTCATAACCAAGGCGTTTCCAGTGCAAACCTAGTATTTGACCAATGCCAATACTTGTGGCTTCCATGGCTGCCGTTTTGTTCTTGCTGAATGCGTCATTAAAGGCCAACCATTCTTTGCGTTGAACTTCAACCTTATTAAGCGACCATGCTCCGGAAGGTGCATAAGGTGCACGCTTTCTGTACCAGCTAGGTTCAAATTGAATAATAATTTTACCTGTTACATCGTCGAAGCCTTTTCCTCCTGTTTCGGCCGATAGAAATGCCATTACTGCTGGTGATTCAATTTTGAAACTTGCAGCTTCATTCCAAACTAGAGGTAGCAATTCTTTCATTTTGTATCCTCCTTATCTTTTAATATCGACAAATCAATATCTAAATGGCGTTCAGTTTTATCCACCATGAACTTTTGAGCAATTGCAGCCCATTTCGAACCATTACATGAACTTGCATTTTCGGTTATTGACCAGAACTGAATGCCGCAAAATACCAATGCCGTGTAATTAGCTAGATAGAGATTTGAATACATAGTAAGTATGTATTTCTCAATCACAAATGCAAGTACTATGGCAGCCATTGCTAATACTCCAGTGGTAAACGCCTTAAATAGTTTATTACTCTTTACTTTAGCATTTGTATTATGACCAGCTTTCTTCATGCGTTTTGCTAAATCCCTTGCCGACCAACAGTCGAAAATAATAAAGACAACGCAAATAAGTATAAATGGGAATGTCGGCTTAATCATAACCAGGAAACCACCGGCCATGCTCAGCGACCATTTTGCAAAATTCACTAAGTTTCGAAATAACCAATCCAGTAATAATTGAAATAAACTTTTCATAATGTGTGTATTTTAAATTTATAAATCTGCAATAATATTAGTAAACTCATTCCAATATGGTGCAGCTTGATAGGATGCTAGTGATCCTACTGCTACGTGAAGTGGTATTGTTTTATTTACATTATAAAATGTATTTGAAAATATAATTTGTGGAGTTGATCTCATATTGTTAATTAATATCAGCCCTACACAATTGTAAAATGCTAAATCTCCAATGGAAATAACTGAATTTGGTATTGTCAAATTTCCATTAAATCCAGTACACCCAATAAATGCAAGATTTCCGATTGAAGTAACTGAACTCGGAATTGTCAAATTTCCAGTTAATCCAGAACAAGTATAAAAAGCAGAATTTCCAATTGAAGTAACTGAATTTGGAATTGTAAGATTACCAATAAACCCTATACATCCTGAAAATGCTGCGTCTCCAATCGAAGTAACTGAACTCGGTATTATCAAATTACCAGTTAATCCAGAACAATTCTGAAATGTATTATTTCTAATTAATGTAATTGAATTCGGAATTGTCAAATTACCAGTTAATCCATAACAGTTGTAAAATGCTGAATCTCCAATTGAAGTAACTGAACTAGGTATTATTAAATTTCCAATTAACTCAGAACAATTATAAAAGGCTAAATTCCCAATGGAAACAACTGAATTTGGTATTGTTAAATTTCCATTAAATCCAGTACATCCAATAAATGCAAGATTCCCGATTGAAGTAACCGAACTCGGTATTATCAAATTACCAGTTAATTTTGAACAAGTATAAAAAGCAGAATTCCCAATGGAAACAACTGAATTTGGTATTGTCAAATTTCCATTAAATCCAGTACATCCTGCGAATGCTGCATCTCCAATCGAAGTAACTGAACTCGGTATTATCAAATTACCAGTTAATCCAGAACAATTCTGAAATGTACTATTTCTAATTAATGTAACTGAATTTGGAATTATTAAATTACCAGTTAATTTTGAACAATTGCAAAATGCAAAATTTCCAATTGAAGTAACTGAAATAGGGATTATTAAATTACCATTAAATCCTGTACAGTCTTGAAATGCAATGTTTGCAATTGTAGTAACTGAACTTGGTATTATCAAATCCCCAATTAATCCGGAACAATTTATAAATGAAACATATCCAATTGTAGTAACTGAACTCGGAATTGTCAAATTACCAGTTAATCCATAACAGTTGTAAAATGCAAAATCTTCAATTAAATTCAAACAGTTTAGTGTCTGTAAGTGAATATAATTTAGAGTCGTTGAATTATTTGCATTTATTGAATAGCAGTTACTTGAAATATAAGCCCATACAGAACTATTAGGTATATTAGCTACAATGCTTATTGCATAATCAATTACTATCACATTCCTCTTCGTACTATTACTTGTCCACGTTACTGTACCACTCGCAATAGTCGTATATGAACCCCCATTCTCAGCATAAGCATAACTTCTCCCAGTTATAGCCTGAAGCACTGTTGTGGCAGAAGTCCCAACAGAGAATATATACTTTTTATTCGCATCAGAATAGGCAGCAAAAGCCTTTACGATGTTCAGTTCTTGTGCATCCGGGTCGAAATCGGCCGGTGCTACAAAAGCTTCCATCGTTAGTGGAGCTACTGCAGGCAATTTGGTGAAGGCATTATAAAAATACATACTCGTTGGCTCTTTTTGAATGAATGAAAATCGCATGACTATGCGTTGAATAGTTCGTTGAATGGAATATCTAGCGGTGTAATACCATCCTCTTGCCAACCGGAATTTATATCAAACACCTGGTGTTCCTCAACTGGGTGAGAATCGTTGAATTCGGCGATTGTCATCAATCGGCGGGCATTCTCGTCATTAGCAATCGCTCTTGACTGAACTTCCATTACACGATCGTAAATCTTTTGCTCAATTTCGGTCAAGGTAACCGTTCCATATTTAGAAACAATTGGTTGGCTAACCATTGATACCTTATCAAATTTCGATTCTAAGCGAACCTTTATGTTTGCTTCATCTTCGCGCTGATTAATTGCAGCTACCAACTCAGGGAGTGATTTAAATACGTAACGTGTTTGATTTTGATACTCATTTACTTTTACGAATGTAGAATTCTTCACGTTCGTTGGTGTCACGTAACTTTCAGAGCGATATACACGTAAATCGGGTACCGACTGAAGTGCTACATCCGTCATGATCAATATCTCCTCCATGGGGTTAGGCAACGTTGGGTCGAAATTAGGATCTGCAGAAGGGAAATTGAATGAAGTACTAGCAGCTTGCCAGTCGCGTCCACCAACTATACCACCTTTAATACCTGCGTAATCACGTTCAGAAAATGGGATAGTCCAAAGAATTTTAATTGCTTTCATATTTGTATTTTTTATTTATTATTTGTTCATTAAGATCGTCAATACTAAATTTTTACCGGTTTCAGTTGTTCCGATTGCTTCTACCGAAACGGTTCTGATATCTCCTACAGCATATAATGTTGGAGTTGTGACCAATACCGGTGCAGCAGTAAGATGAAGCGAACCGGCGTTTATTTTTGGTTTTGTAGTAAAAATGGAAACTCCATTTTTCTTCACGTCAACTTCTATCGCAAAATCTGTAGGTGCTGCAGTAGACTCAAGATAAATATCAGCTGCCGTAAATGAATGTGCTTCCAACATCGTGTGACTTGCTTTTTGACCGATTTCAATATCAACATCTAATCCGGAAAGAACGTAAGGAGCGGTTTCGGTGGAAGAACCGGAAGCGCCTGGATCACCTTTGTCACCTTTATCTCCTTTGTCACCCTTTTCACCAATACCGGCATCGCCCTTATCACCTTTATCGCCCTTATCGCCTTTTTGAGTTGCTACCCATTCAGCTTCAGTAAGCTTTGGGTTATCTGTTGTAGTGTCCAGGTAACTATGATATGCTGAGTTATACTCGGCGGTGTAGTCGTCAGATACTTTTGTGATCATACATACCACAATGTAAAGTGGACGTTGATCAATAGGCGTAGTTCCGGCTACAGTATTTACTTTAAGTTTGAAATTAAATCCAGTTTCAGTAGGACTTTTATCACCACCTGCAAATGCAGTTGTATTAGAATTGTCATTGTTATCTCCAGCCCTTTGTCCTGGTATTTCTATTTCCACTGAAGGGATATTTTCCTTTTTCAATAACAATGAATTATTTCCTCCAGTATTCCCTACTTTACCATAATTCTCTGTTGATTCTGTTGTATTTAGAGGTAATGGATATTTAGCAGGATTATAGCCAATAGCAAACCTATCACGGTGATCAGGAACGGTAACACCGTTATACTTTACGCCTCCATGTCCATCGGCCAAAACAAACCCCGTCGGAATAGGTCCAAGGTTAAGATCCCATTCAACTGACATTCCCTTTTTTATTCCGGACGAAGATGCAGCAAAATTGATCAGGTCAATAAACATCTGACCAATTCTGGTCGCGCTATTGGCTTCATCTACCGTTTCATTTTTTATTAAATTGGCCTGTGCTACTAAATCGGAAAATAGACTCATATCAATTATTTTTACACAAAATTATCGTTTCAATGCTTCATCAAAAAGGACATTATTCTATAAACCTACCAGGCTCAAGTTGATCAATAAACGGAAGGTCGAAATTGAATGATACCAATGTTCCGTGTACATTTATCGAAATATTCTCTACAAAATTCAAGTGTATTTCACTTAGTTTTAGGGTTTTTAGAAATGGATACTTCACCCGGTCTTTTCGATCAATCTTCATTTTTCGAATAAAATCCTCCGAAATACGCTCCATACGGTTTTTTACCTCTGTAACATCAGCATTTCCGCCGTTATTCGTCACCTTGTCCAGGAACATAAGTTCTACATATCGTTGCTTACGTGTTGCATCTTCAGGACCTGTATAGGTTATCTCCAACTTATCGAGCGTAACCACTGGATAACTCTGACTAGGCGTTTTCAATTGTGCATCGGAATTAAGTTCGATAAAGTGCCCTTCTTCCTCCGAATGCTTAATATCTACATGCTTTTCGCATAGACCGCTAATATAGCCGGTGAAATTATCGAGTAGGTTTTCCATTCTTTTTGTAGTTTTTAATGCGTGTATTGATCGTTTTAAAAGCCGTTATACATTTCGCCTGCCGGTATTTTTCCTCATTGATAATATCATCACCTATCAGGTCATCAATCATTCCTGTCCAGTCCGGAAGATTCGACAATGATTTAGAGGGCTGTTTCCGGCGTTTCGATTCTTTTTCGTCGCTCGGTTCATCGCTCGAAAACAGAAATTTGAATGATCCGGCTAACCAACGCCTGAGGAATATATAATTCATAAATATGGCGTACTTCGTAGCCTGGTCAACACGACTGGAAACTGAAGCGATCCGCTGATTCATATCTACACCTGTAATCACTTCTTTCGGCTTCAGGTACAGTGCAGCGATAAACTGATTCAGTTTATCATCCGTTTTTTTGTTTACATATTCGAAAAAATAAGTGTCGAATATGGCAAAATGCTCAATAGTGATATTACTCAAGCGTGGACGTGGAGACTGCAGCTGCGTTCCTGGTATCTCATCCATAAAAAAGAAATTGACGGATCCGTTTGGATTCACAGCAAACTCTGTCAACTCAGTAAGTTTGTATAATTCAAATTTGCTCAGTTTATTAAGTACTTTTTTTCTGATTCCAAAAAAGGTACTGCAGAAATCTACATCGTTCATTGGTTGTAGATAAATGCCGGCACATGCCGAGAACTGGCGCGACTTCAAATCACTCCATTTCTCAGGTACCTGTATCGTTACTCGTTTCCGGAAGAAAAATAGGCGGGTATAGTCTAGCTCAAGTGTTTTCATGCCCAGAATGCTTTTTTATCAGCATTATTCACCTTTGGTGTTCTGCTGGTAGTGGTGGTCACTCCAAAATCTGCCTTCAGTATTTTTTCGGCAAGTTTCCAATAACTTATCGCATCACCCTCGGCCATGGTAGCCTGCATCTCTAACCGGTTATCTGCCACCGGTGACGAGTAAACCGAATCATCCGTATTTCTCAATGCCTCGAAAAATAGCCCTTTGTCGGTCAATGCTCCGGTTTCACGTATCAGGCGAGAAACGCCATAGTGCACAATCACCGGTATAAGAGCATTTCGAAGTTTGATAAATTTTTCAGCTGGAGTATCTTCGCCCAGTTCCGCCTTCAGGTCATCATATATCGACCCCAAGCGAGCTGCTATGATCGTTTGCTCCACAATTCGGAAATGTGGGCGAAGTCTCAGGAATATAATCCGGCTACGGCCAATAAAATAATTATCGTCCATATCCTGTGTGCCGCGTACTATTTCAGATTTTTGTCGGGTAAAGTTCGCAGATCCGGCAAAGGTGGTGAAGGTGGTAGCATTCGCTTCCAGGTACGAAAGCATTTCGTCAATAGCATTAAAGCCTTTTTCGCGCCAACCGTTTTTCAATGTTTGTTCCTGGTACTTGTACATTGTTTTTTTATCGGCC
>Ga0302170_10000533_pt1 | contig 15106 bp, 14 predicted proteins | sample I_Fen_N2_1_FD_193492 | JGI IMG/M metagenome (GOLD analysis project Ga0302170, IMG submission 193492) | Peat permafrost microbial communities from Stordalen Mire near Abisko, Sweden - I_Fen_N2_1 | ecosystem: Environmental > Terrestrial > Soil > Wetlands > Permafrost | place: Sweden: Abisko...
GAAAAATAATTACATACGTTCAATAATTCCAATCATAGAGTTAGATATCTTTTAAAATCTTTTACCAACAATCATTTTGAATAAGATCAGAAGTCTTATTTGCGAAAATTGGCGTCATTTGCGTTCGAACAATCAATATCCAAGCTCCGTAGGAGCACTCTGTTTGTAGAAAGATCCACAAACAATAAGCCCTGAGCTCCGTAGGAGCGGCCTGTATACATTCCCAACACTCCCTCTTTGAACGCAAAACACACAAAACCCACAAATCAACGCAAAATCAATAAAAATTCACGACAAGCAAATTTTATCGTACACAAACATTGATTCCTTTCACACTCCTCGCACTTCAATAGCCCCCTTTAGGGGGTTGGGGGCGGTTTTGCATCATTTACGTTCCCATAAATCACCAGGCTCCGGAGGAGCATTCTGTTTGTAGAAAACATAAACGAACAATAAGCCCTAAGCTCTGGAGAAGCGACCTGTATACACTCCCACTTTGAACGCAAAAAACACAAATCACACAAATCAACGCAAATTTTGTTGAATGAAAGATGAAGAACCACGAATTACATACCAACACAAACTCAATGAAACAAAATTTGAATAATCCCTTCACCAACCCACACAATAAAACCTTACACCTTCAATCCCTACACCATTACACATTCCACATATAAAACATTAGCCCAGTTAACCGTTACACACCCTTTACACCTTTAAACCATTACACCTTACACCCAACAACCATTTTTTACAAAATAAGTTAAAACACATTCAAAAAGAGAACAACAATCAATAAATTAACGCTAATAATTAACATGTAAACTTAGAATAAATTCATAATTAGCATGCACAACTTCAAAGTAGGCACGCATCACTTCAAAGTAAGCATACATCACTTCATAATTAGCACGCATCACTTCAAAGTAGGCATACATCACTTCATAGTTAGCACGCATCACTTCAAAGTAGACATACATCACTTCATAATTAGCATGCATCACTTCAAAGTAGGCATACATCACTTCATAATTAGCACGCATCACTTCAAAGTAGACATACATCACTTCATAGTTAGCATGCACTACTTCAGACTAACCACGCACAACTATTTTTCAGGCAAAAAATTTTGAACACCTACCATCCGGCATCACATTTCGGGCACCAAAACCTGCGGACCCGAGGCCCCGACATTCATTTTTCAAGCCCGATATTCCAAAACCAACAAGCCCATTCCCCACTTTCTTCGGACTCAATAACGCAGAAGTCCTTACAATTTTATAACTTTGCAACCCAAAACATTAGACATTTACTCCGTGTTATACATGCACTTTTGCAAACAAAAGGCAAAATCGCAGAAAAATAAATAGATCCTTCTTCCGCGAAACTTCGTCAAATAAGCACAAAAAGGCGCAACCATCGTTCCGCCTTGGAGAAAAAGCGTAAAGAAAATCGACAAAGTGAAGCGTAAAAAAATCTTCCCTGTCTGACGACCGAAGGGAGGAGTTTGGAAGATTTTAGCGAAACGAAGACGATTTTTAGCTTTTTATCCTGAGCGGCGGCATTTTTGTTTACTTTTTTTGCTGTAGAAAAAAGTAAAAGCCCGTCCGGCTTGAGGACAAAACAAAATAAAAATAAAAACAACAAGGAAATTTCAACCAAAAACAACCTTTCCTTTGCCAATTAAAAACAGATAATTTACACCAGATAATTACAAATAATGGATTTTAAATACGATGTAATCGTTATCGGCGCCGGTCATGCCGGAAACGAAGCCGCCTGTGCAGCCGCCAACATGGGCTCAAAAACTCTCCTCATCACGATGGACATGAACAAAATCGGACAGATGAGTTGTAATCCCGCCGTAGGCGGAATCGCCAAAGGACAAATTGTACGCGAAATAGATGCACTCGGAGGCCAGATGGGAATCATCACCGACCGTTCCGCGATCCAGTTTCGCATGCTCAATCGCTCCAAAGGCCCCGCCATGTGGAGTCCCCGCTCCCAAAGCGACCGCCAACAGTTCATCCAACATTGGATAAAAACCATTACCAATACCCCAAACCTCTTCGTTTGGCAAGATACCGTCAAAGAACTGGTGATCGAAAACGGCGAAGTTACCGGACTAAAATCCGCCCTTGGCATTCATTTCCGTGCAAAATCGGTAGTCCTCACTGCAGGTACTTTCCTTGGCGGACTCATGCATTTCGGCAAAAACCAACTCGTCGGAGGCCGGATTTCTGAACCCGCATCCTTCGGAATTACCGAACAACTCAAATCCATCGGTTTTTCTACCGACAGAATGAAGACAGGAACCCCCTGCCGGATCGACGGTCGGAGCATCGATTTCTCCAAAATGACCGAACAAAAGGGAGAAACCGACTTCCATAAATTTTCTTTTCTCGAAGAATCCAAACGCGAATTGAAGCAAGAAAGTTGCTGGATTACCAACACCAATCAAACCACGCACGATGAACTACGCAAAGGATTGAAAGATTCACCCCTTTACAACGGACAAATTCAAAGCATCGGACCACGTTATTGCCCCAGCATCGAAACCAAAATAGTCACTTTTGCCGACAAAATTTCGCACCAATTGTTTCTGGAACCCGAAGGAGTCGATTCACAGGAATACTATTTGAATGGGTTTTCGTCCTCGCTCCCACTCCAGGTTCAGATTGCTGCCATACATACCATCCTCGGATTGGAAAATGCACAACTCTTCCGTCCGGGCTACGCCATCGAGTACGATTTCTTCGACCCCACCCAGCTTAAACACACGCTGGAAACGAAAAGAATCAAGAACCTTTTCTTTGCCGGACAGATAAACGGAACAACAGGATACGAGGAAGCCGGCGGACAAGGTCTCATTGCAGGGATCAATGCACACATCAATTGTGTCGGTGGAAACGAATTTACCCTCGCCCGCAATGAAGCATACATTGGCGTTCTCATCGACGATTTAGTCACCAAAGGAGTCGACGAGCCCTATCGCATGTTCACTTCGCGGGCCGAATATCGTCTGCTTCTTCGTCAGGACGACGCAGACGTGCGCCTTACTTCAAAAGGATTTGAGATCGGATTGGCAACAAACAACCGATTCCATCAGCTACAAACCAAGATTGAGAAACAAAACGAGCTCACCTCTTTCGTCAAAGACTTCCCGATAAAACCGGCAAATATCAATAATTTTCTCGCTTCGCGAGATTCCTCCGAGCTGAAGCACGGATGCAAACTGAGCGATTTGGTGCTCCGTCCACAGCTAAGCATCTTCGATCTGGCCGAAGCCATCCCCGCTCTCAAAGAACAAATCGACGAAATTGGCACCCGCACAGAAGAAATCGTCGAAACCACCGAGGTTCTCCTCAAGTACGAAGGCTATATTGAAAGGGAGCGTTTGATTGCTGAAAAGCTCCAGAGATTGGAGCATATAAACATTCGCGGACGCATCGATTATAATTCCATTCAGTCCCTTTCCACCGAGGCACGACAAAAGCTCACAAAGATTGATCCCGAAACAATCGGACAAGCAAGCCGTATTCCGGGCATTTCTCCCAGCGATGTAAACATCTTATTAGTTCTTCTTGGCCGATAAAAAGGAAACATTTGTTTTACGTGGATTGTTCCACGTGAAACAAACAGCATCAAACACCCAATAAAAACACCCTGTTCCACGTGGAACAAACCATAAAAATAACAGGTATGAAACCGAACAATACATTAAAAGAACAGGTAAATGCTCTCCCGGATAAGCCGGGGGCTTACCAATATTTTAATGCAGACGAAGAAATAATCTATGTAGGTAAGGCCAAAAATTTGAAGAAAAGAGTCTCCTCCTACTTCAACAAAATTCATGAACAAGGCAAAACAAATGTCCTTGTAAAAAATATTGTCTCGCTAAAATACATCGTTGTCGAAACCGAAGAGGATGCTCTTTTGCTCGAAAATAATCTGATCAAACAATACCAACCTCGCTACAATGTTTTGCTCAAAGACGGGAAAACCTACCCGAGTATTTGCATCACCAACGAAACTTTTCCGCGCATTTTCAAAACACGAAACGTATATAAAAACGGCGGGCAATATTTCGGACCGTATAGTTCCAACTATACCATCAGCTCCCTGCTCGAAATTATTCACGACCTCTTCCCTATTCGCACCTGCAAACTGCCGCTTACAAAAGATAACATTCAGGCAGGGAAATTTAAAGTTTGTCTCCAATATCATATTCACAAATGCAAAGGTCCGTGCGAAGCAAAAGAATCCGAAGCAGAATATAAATCGAACATCGAACAAATTCGTCAGATTATTCAGGGAGATGCAAACGAGATAAGCAAGCTGCTTTACGACCAAATGCAACAATTAGCAGCCGAATATAAATTTGAAGAAGCACATAACATAAAGATAAAATATGATTTGATAGAAAATTACAAATCAAAATCGATTATTGCTAATACCATTATTGAAAATACCGACGTTTTTGCTTACGATGAAAATGAAAGCTCAGCTTATGTTAATATACTGCGCATTTCAAAGGGATGCGTGGTACAAGGCTACACAATTGAGTACAAAAAACGTCTTGAAGAACAAAAAGAGGATTTACTTGCCATGGCTATCGTAGAATTGCGCGAACGATTTAAAAGTAACTCCAAAGAAATTATAGTTCCTTTCAAAATAGAATATCCTATAAAAGGAGTAACTGTTCATATCCCCCAGCGAGGTGATAGAAAGAAATTACTGGATCTTTCGTTACAGAATGTTAAACAATTTAAGCTGGATAAACTAAAGCAAGCTGAAAAACTTAATCCCGATCAAAGAAGCATACAGCTGCTAGACAGCATTAAAGAGCGTTTACAGCTCGATAAGCTTCCAATGACGATGGAGTGCTTCGACAACTCAAACATTCAAGGAAGCGACGCTGTGGCAGCCTGCGTAGTATATATAAAAGCTAAACCTTCCAAGAAAGATTACCGCAAATATAACATCAAAACTGTAGTTGGACCGGACGATTATGCCTCCATGAAAGAAGTAGTACGCAGACGTTACACCCGCATGTTAAATGAAGGAACTCCCCTACCCGACCTCATCATCGCCGATGGCGGAATTGGACAGATGGAAGTTATCCGACAAGTTATAGTAGACGAACTGAAACTTCAGATTCCAATTGCCGGACTGGCAAAAGACACGAAACATAGAACGAATGAAATTTTAATCGGGTTCCCTCCAAAAACTGTCGGACTAAAACCAACCGATCAACTTTTCAAATTCTTTGCCGGCATGCAGGATGAAGTGCATCGTTTCGCCATTGCCTTCCATCGCGACAAGCGAAGCAAAAATCAAACTGCCTCCGAACTGGACACAATACCAGGAATTGGAGAAAAAACAAAAAATGAGCTGATAAAACACTTCAAGAGCGTAAAACGAATTAAAAGCTCCAATTTGGATGAACTAATCGAAGTAGTAGGAAAAAACAGAGCTACAGTAATTTATGAACATTTTCAAGCCCAAATGAAGCCCTGAGAATCGAATATTTATTTTTGTCAGGGTAAATGACCGTAAATATGGCAGAGAAAAACGCTTATCTTTGCACAAAAAACGAGAATCATCCTATTAAAAGTGAAAAAGCAACCCCAACAAAACAAGCTACTAAATAAAAAAATAAATTAGCATACAGCATTGCTTAAAGACTTAACAAGACCCAAAAACTGATTTTTCACGTTTAAAATTATTTTTATGATTACGCTCGAAATTCAATCACTCGAAAATATAAACCAGACTGCAAAAAAATTTATTGAACTAATTGGCAACAGAACCATTTTTTCATTTAACGGAAGTATGGGTGCCGGCAAAACAACTTTCATCAAAGCCATCTGCGAAAGCATGGGAGTGAAAGAACCAGTGAACTCTCCAACCTTTTCCATTGTTAATGAATATGAAGCTGCTGATGGACGGATCATTTATCATTTCGATTGTTATCGAATTAATAAAATAGAGGAAGCAGTGGATATGGGCACAGAGGAATATTTATACAGCGGAAATCTTTGCTTTATCGAGTGGTCCGAAAACATTGCCCCGCTCCTACCCGACCAAATTGTAAATGTAAATATCAAAGAAACAGAAAACGGGAAAAGAAAAATACAAATAGAAGACTAAACAGAAAAAGAAGAAAAAATATAATCGGATTTTTTATTCAACAAGTAGCATCTTAAAAAGAAAAATGAAACAAAAAAAGAAAAGCTCCCTTATGGAGCAGGTAAAAGCGGCACGAAAACAAAGCCGGGAAGAAGAAATTAAAACACACGGAAAATCGATTAATTATCGAAAGGTTATGGCAAGCAAAAAGCAATATAACCGCAAAAAAAATAAGGCAGACGATGAGGTTCTGCCTTATTTGTTTATAATAAACGAACAAAAATTCGCTTAAGTCACAATTCGTAGAATTAAAATTCTACATACTTATTTACCAAATAGATACTCTATTTTTAACCGGTACGAACATAGCATCACCTGCTTTGATACCAAACGCTTCGTACCAAGGTGCAATCTGTGGAAGAGCACCATTTACACGCCATTTACCCAACGCATGAGGATCAGATTTAGTGCGTTTCAAAATTTCTTCAGGACGTACATTTCCAGCCCAAACATTAGCATAAGCAAGGAAGAAACGTTGCTCAGGAGTTAAGCCATTCTGTACTTTTAAAGGAGAAACAGCAGTAACTTTTTTGAAAGCCTGATAAGAAATTTGCAAACCACCATGATCGGCAATATTTTCTCCCAAAGTAAATTTACCATTTGCATGTACACCCGGAGCAACATAAATTGAATCGAAAAAGTCAGACATTACCTTCGCTCTTACGTCAAATTTCTTTCCATCTTCAGCAGTCCACCAGTCTTTAAGGTTACCGTCTTTGTCATACTGACGACCTTGATCATCAAATCCATGAGTCATTTCGTGACCAATTACAACCCCGATAGCACCATAATTGAAAGCATCATCAGCCTTCATATCGAAGAATGGATATTGAAGAATTCCTGCAGGAAAACAGATTTCGTTAGTAGAAGGATCATAATAAGCATTTACCGTCTGAGGAGTCATCTGCCATTCGGTCTTGTCTACAGGTTTACCTGCTTTAGCAAAACGATATTCATGTTCAAATTTGCTTGCACGTTTAATGTTTGCATAGTAAGAATCTTTAGTAATATCAAGTGAAGAATAATCTCTCCATTTATCAGGATAACCGATTTTAATGTAGAAAGCCTTCAATTTTTCAATTGCTTTTACTTTAGTTGAATCACCCATCCAATTCAATGCATTGATACGTTCTCCTAGCGTTTGTTGCAGATTATGAACCAGTTTCAACATGCGTTCTTTTGCTGCTGCAGGAAAATATTTTTGTACATACATCTGCCCTACTGCTTCGCCAAGCACACCATCTACAGTACCTACAGCACGCTTCCAACGAGGCGATTGTTCCTTTTTGCCTGATAGCACTTTGCCATAAAATTCAAAGTTTTGTGCATAGATTTTATCACTCAAATAAGAAGCTGATTCATCAATCAATTTCCATTGTAAATAAGCTATTTGTGAAGCAATTGGTTCCGAAGTAATAATCTTACCTACTTCAACCAACGATTCTTTTTGAGAAACGCTGATATCGTTTACATTTTTCAATCCCAGAGCAGCCAAATAAGTATTCCAATTGATTTCAGGAACCAGTTTTTGCAAATCAGCAATAGACATTTTATTGTAATTTGCATGAGGATCACGAAGTTTTACTTTATCGTAAGCTACAGTGGCCAAACGAGTTTCGATAGCTAAAACAGCTTCCATATTTTTTTGAGCTTCAGCAGCAGAAAAACCAACCAACTCAAACATTTTCACTACATGTGCTTTATATTTTTCTCTGATTTCTTTTGTATGAGCATCATTTTCCAAATAATAATCACGCTGACCAAGGCTTATTCCACTCTGGTAAGTCTGAACAATATTGAGTGAACTATTCATCGGATCAGCACCTACGTAAACTGAGAAATAAGGATCCAAACCGGAGAGAGCTAACTCAGGAGTCAGTTTCAAAATATCAGCTACAGTTTTAACCTGAGCAATTCTTTTTAAATCAGCCTGAATAGGTTTATAACCGTCAGCATTTAATTTTACGCTGTCCATAGCCAGATTATAAATATCACCTATCTTCTGCGCTACAGTACCACGTGCTGCTGGTTTAGCGGCAAGTCCAACAATCAAACCTTTAAGCTGTTTGCGATTATTTTCGGCCAACATATCAAAACTTCCGAAACGTGAATACTCACCAGTAAGCGGATGATTCTTCATCCAGCCACCGCAAGCATACTGATAAAAATCAACACGAGGAGATACCGAGGTATCCAGATTCTCCAACTTAATACCCGGACTCAACGGGGCCTTCTTTTGAGCATGACCAGCTGTTATCATAAGCATTAATGCAAAAATTGATAATAAAATTTTCTTCATCTTTAAAAATAATTGAGTAATATATAATTGAGAATAATAACATTAAATACGTACTTCCGGTTCACGAACAGCATCTATAATAGAAAAAAGTTCGTTCAAACTATCAGCCCTAAGCATAGCAATGCGTGTTTCTTTAAAGTTAGGAATACCTTTAAAAACAGGAGTAGCAGCCAAATGCCTACGAGAGTGTATAATTCCTTTCAAGTGCTGGTTACTCACACTTTCAATCGCAGTTTTGTCATCAATGTCAAGCCACTTAATAGAAGCAATAATATGCTCTTTCAAAATAGCTTTTTGCTCATCAAAACTAAGAATAGAATGAGCTTCACCGGTTTCAAAATACTTTTTCATTTCTGCAAAAATCCAGGGACGCCCAATCGAGGCACGCCCAACCATCACAGCATCGACACCATAACTATCAAAACATTCTGCAGCGCGTTGAGGAGTAGTTACATCTCCATTCCCAATTATAGGAATATGCATACGGGGATTGTTTTTGACCTCCCCGATCAGTGTCCAGTCGGCATCGCCTTTATACATTTGCGACCGGGTACGACCGTGAATAGCCAACGCCGCTATGCCACAATCCTGCAACCTTTCAGCCAACTCTACAATCACTTTACTATCATCATCCCATCCTAAACGGGTTTTCACCGTAACAGGAAGTTTTACAGCCTTTACTACCTGAGAAGTTATCTCAAGCATCTTGGGAATATCACGCAAAAGCCCCGCTCCTGCCCCTTTGCCTGCAACCTTTTTTACAGGACAACCAAAGTTTAAATCAATAATATCGGGTCTTGACTCTTCAGCGATACGTGCAGCTTCAGTCATTGCATCCGGTTCACGACCATAAAGCTGTATGGCAACAGGCCGTTCTTCATCATAAATAGTAAGCTTTTGCTCGGTGCGTTTTACACTGCGAATCAATGCATCAGCAGAAATAAACTCGGTATAAACCATATCAACACCAAAACGTTTACACAATAACCGGAATGCCGGATCGGTCACGTCCTCCATTGGAGCAAGAAAAAGCGGTTTGTCAGGAAATTCTATGTTCGAAATTTTCATTTTTATACAAAATAGGATGCAAAGGTAAATATTTTATTGACAAAAGACAATTCGCAGTTGACTATTTGTTTAGCTATTGACATACAACACATAATTTGTATACAAAATACTAATAAAACAGAACAAAATCATAAATAAAAAAGGATATCGGAAAAGTAAAACTTGTATAGTTTATCTAATACGCAAAGCCGTAAACTTCAAAAATAACTATCTTTGCAAAAATGTTGAAATATTTTTCTATAATGAAAAAAACAGGCTTATTATTTCTTTTATATCTCTCTACTCAAGCTTCAATAGCACAAGTTCGCTATTCCACAGCCTGGTTCGGACCAAACGCCAATCCGGTTCCCGAATTTACCGATGCCACCATCCCTGCCCAAACTACAGTAAGTATAATGGGCGATTATTATTTTGGCCATGGCGACCGTACCGAAAACGGATACCTGAAAGTAGAAATACCACTTGTCCCTGAACGTGTTTCTTTGAAAGTATGGTCTACCGTAATGGAACATTACCAAACGACAGATGAAATAATGCTAAAACGTGGTAGCAGCTCCAGTGTAGGATCGGAACCAGGAGACATTTATGTTCAAACAAGAATTTCTTTGTTTACCGAAAAAAAATATAGGCCTGCTATCATACTTAATAGTACGCTGAAAACAGCAGCAGCTAAAACATTTACAACAAGACGTTATTTCGATACACCGGGTTATTACTTCGATCTTGAAGCCGGTAAATCCTTTCATACAAAAAGTAAGTTTATCAGCGAAATACGTTCGGTTACTAACGTAGGTTTCTTGTGCTGGGAAACAACCAATAGCAAACAAGATGACGCACCTATGTATGGCGAAAAAATCATTATTGGCAATGATAACTGGAAATTTGAAAATACAATTTCAGGATACTGGGGATGGTTACACAGCAGTAAGGCGACGAATTTACCCGACTACGGAGACACTCCATTGGTTTATGCCACAAAGTTCAGTATAAAAAAAGGAAAAATTAATTATTTTGCGCAATACCAATATGGAATTACTGATTTTCCATACCATCAAATTCGCGCAGGAATTAGTTTTCCTATAGAAAAACTTACACCAAAATTTGTAAAATAATGCATGATTTGAAATGCATTATTCATAATTGAAAGAACAAAATGAATAGAAAAGAAATAGAAATCATGGCCCCAGCAGGTTCATGGGAAAGTCTTTCGGCAGCCATTAAAGCCGGCGCCGATTCAGTATATTTCGGCATTGAAAAGCTGAATATGCGCAGCAAATCGAGCAGCAATTTTACTACTGAAGACTTACGCAAAATAGTGAGCATATGCCGTGAAAATAACGTAAAAAGCTATCTCACAGTAAACACAATTTTGTATGACAATGATTTGACTTTAATGCGCGAGATTATTGATGTAGCTAAAGAATCGGAAGTAACGGCTATTATTGCTGCCGATGTAGCCGCATTAATGTATGCCAACAGCATTGGAGTAGAAATACATCTATCCACGCAATTAAATATTTCGAATGTAGAATCGTTGAAGTTTTATGCGCAATTTGCCGATGTAGTAGTGCTTGCTCGCGAACTAAACATGCAACAGGTTTCAGAAATTCATCAGTCTATAGAAAAAGAAAATATACTGGGTAAAAATGGTCAACCCATCCGCATCGAAATGTTTTGTCACGGTGCACTTTGCATGGCTGTTTCAGGTAAATGCTATCTGAGTCTGCACGAGAAAAACGTATCGGCCAACCGCGGTGCCTGCAACCAGATTTGCCGCCGTGGATACAGCGTGAAAGACAAAGATTCGGAAATAGAACTGGAAGTTGATAATGAATATATCATGTCGCCTAAAGACCTTAAAACGATAGGATTTGTAGATGAGATGCTGAAAGCCGGCGTGCGCGTATTTAAAATTGAAGGACGTGCCCGTGGTGCAGAATACGTAAAAACGGTAGTAGGTTGTTACAACGAAGCCATCGAATCGTGCCTCAACGGGACGTTTTCAGACACGAAAGTGACTGAATGGGACCAACGCCTTAGCAAAGTATTTAATCGTGGATTTTGGAACGGCTATTACCTCGGACAGCGTTTGGGCGAATGGAGCAAGAACTATGGTTCGGAAGCTACGCACAAAAAAATTTATGTGGCTAAATGTACAAACTTCTTCAGTAAACTGGGCGTTGCCGAATTTTTACTGGAAGCGCAACATCTTTCGGTAGGTGATGAAATACTGATTACCGGCGAAACAACCGGCGCTTACGAAGATACGGTAAAAGAAATACGCGTGAAACTGGAACCGGTGGACAAAGTAGAAAAAGGTACCTATTTTTCTATCAAAACCAACGAGTTGATTCGTCGAAACGACAAACTATTTAAAATAGTTCCAACGGAACACGGCACAAAAAAAGCGGAGTAACATCCGCTTTTTTTTATATCATTTTTTTTGAGTTTAAAATCGTTTACCTAAGGTGATACCCAATCTTGGATAAGCGTCATCAATAGGTTCGCCAAACAGCCGTCCGGCACCTAAATAAATCTCACCTACAAAACCATTTCGGGTAAGAAACTTAACCCCTGTAGCTAAACCAAATCCAAAATTTGTACTCGACTTTGTATAAATATCACTGTAATAATAATTTCCATTGCTATAATCAAAATATAAATCGGCATTCTTTTGTTTTTCATTTACCATAGCCATATTTCCTTCAATAAAAAAGCCGGATGCCTTCTTGCTTCCAAAATAAAGGCGGTAATACGGCAATACCATGGATCGCAAAGACATATTTTCAATTTTATCAACAGAAAAAGCAACTGCCAGACCTACTCCCATATTATCGGCAAAAAATCTTTCGTAATTCAATTCGGGAAAACCAATCAATGAAGTTAAAAGGTTTACTCTGATTTCATTGTTGTCAGTCCCGTTTAATGCTTTATTTTGAGATGTTTCATCAACATAACTCCTTTTGCTATTTTGTCCAACAACATTCATGCTCACTATTAAAAGAGCAATAGAACTAATAATTTTAATTTTACAAATCATTCAAAATAAGGTTTTAAAATTTACCCTACAAAAGTAAATATTTTTTTTAGAAATGCGGCTATTTCAAACTTGGCTTTCCTTTTCCATTGCGAAGCATAAACCGATAAAAGCCCGAATAACTTGCAAAACCAAGGCGTTTAGCTATAGCTTTGAATTCGGTATGTTTCCTGTTTTTTAGCAAGTCGGTAGCCATTAATAAAACATATTGGGCAGCAAAATCACTATAAGACATACCCGTAAGTGTCTCCACAGTTAAACATAAACTGTCGGACGAAATGCCAAGTTTTTTAGCATGAAAATCGGTGGAGTGTATACCCAGATAATGCAGATTATTTACAAAAGCATTCAGAAAAGGACCTCCAATAGGCCGAAATCCTGTAACATCATCCAGTTCGCAATCAGGTTCGAGCGTTTCCGGTTCGCCAACACCTATATACAGGTCGGCAGGAGTGTATTGTTTGAATGTAATACTCATACGCATAAAATTTGAGGTTTAATGCCGCAAATATAAAGCATATTTTCAAATAATTCAAGCGAAAAACAAAGAAAAAATTGCCATCAACCCACTGGAAGCAATTCCGCCTCGGGCGGAATTGCCTCGCACACCTTGGCGGCAATTCCGGATGGAGAGAAAAGAGCCAAAACGCTCTGTTTTATGAATCCGCCCCGGGCGGAATTGCCCCGAATAGCCTAGCAGCAATTCCGCCCGGGGCGGAAAAGCCGCCAGCATGCCAGAAGCAATTTCTACCAGCAAAACAGATATAAATACGGCTTATTATTTTTCAATTCCTACGCGGGCAGGAATACCTTTTTCAAACGGATGTTTGATACACTTCATTTCGGTTACCAAATCGGCTTTTTCCATCAACCAATCGGGCGCATTTCTGCCGGTCATCACTATTTCTAATGTGTCGGGCTTGGAATCGATAAATTCAAGAATTTCTTCTTTTGATACAAATTCCTTGATGATAATATGATTAATTTCATCCAAAACAAGTAAATCATACTTATTCTCTTTCACCAGATTACGTACATAATCAAATCCTTTTCTTATTTCAAGTCTGAGCTCATCCAACTCAGCTTCATTCATTTCCCAGGTAAATTTTGGAGATGTATCAATACGCTTTACATGAAAATTTTCCAATGTTTCGGCCAGTTGTACTTCGCCCGTAACCCATGTTTTCATAAACTGTACCACGGCTACTTTAAAACCTCTGCCATAGGCTCTAAAAGCCAAACCAAAGGCAGCAGTGGTTTTACCTTTACCGTCGCCTGTATATACTTGTAATAAACCGTCTTTCATAAATGCTATTTTTAAATATTAATGCCGGAAATTAATTGCAAAACCAGCATTAGTTTAACGGTTTTGCGCTCTGGTTGTTCATCCACAGTCACACTTTATTGCATAAAAAAACAGACTCCGATCATTTTAATCAAAGTCTGCTTATTCTAATTATTCAATTTTATAAAAATCAACTCATCTCAAGCATTCTCAGAATAGGTTTTACGGCTTTTACCCGTATTTCTTCATCTACAAAAATTTCAGGAGTTTCATCATTCAAACAATTGTACAGCTTTTCAAGCGTGTTGAGACGCATAAAGTTACATTCATTACAAGCACAGGTACTATCGTTAGGCGGTACAGGAATAAATTCTTTATCCGGATTTCGTTTTTGCATTTCGTGTAATATACCTGATTCTGTAGCTACCAAAAATGATTTGTTGTCCGAATCAGTTGCATAATTAAGCAATGCTTGTGTACTTCCAATAAAATCGGCCATAAGCAGCACCGTTTTCTTACATTCGGGGTGAGCCAGAATCAACGAACCCGGGTGTTCCGATTTTAATTTCACCAACTTTTCAACAGAGAATTGCTCATGTACATGGCACGCTCCGTCCCATAGTAACATAGAGCGACCGGTAACACTGTTAATATAATTTCCAAGATTTCGATCGGGTCCAAAGATTAATTTCGCATCTTTGGGAAACTGATCCACTATTTTCTTTGCATTAGTCGATGTCACCACCACATCAGTAAGCGCTTTTACGGCTGCTGTGGTGTTTACATACGAAATGACTGTATGATCAGGATGAGCCTTAGTAAACGTCTCAAACGCGTCGGCAGGACAGCTGTCGGCAAGCGAGCAACCGGCATTAAGATCCGGAACAAGTACTTTTTTGGTTGGAGAAAGAATTTTGGCAGTTTCGCCCATAAAATGAACGCCACAAAGCACAATAATGTCGGCATCGGTTTTGGCAGCCCATTGAGCCAAAGCCAAACTGTCGCCCACATAGTCGGCTATATCCTGAATATCGCCTGTTTGGTAATAATGCGCCATAATGACGGCATTCTTTTCTTTTTTCAGCCGGGCGATTTCTGTTATAAGTTGAGTTTTGTCCATTTTCAGAGTTTTCAAAAACACATTAATATTATTCTTTTTATTTTTTCAAAAAACCTTATAAAGATAATAATAGGCTGTTCATAAGGTTGATAAAAATATAGCAAA
>Ga0302170_10000536_pt1 | contig 15091 bp, 7 predicted proteins | sample I_Fen_N2_1_FD_193492 | JGI IMG/M metagenome (GOLD analysis project Ga0302170, IMG submission 193492) | Peat permafrost microbial communities from Stordalen Mire near Abisko, Sweden - I_Fen_N2_1 | ecosystem: Environmental > Terrestrial > Soil > Wetlands > Permafrost | place: Sweden: Abisko...
AATTATTGAGATTGGCAGATTTGACAATGCCCAGCTCAATATTATCTGTCACCTTGTACTCAGTAGCAATGGGTGTATTGAGAATAGCGGCTTCGTCCTTAACGCCTTTGAAACTCTCGGTAGAGAACTGTTCACCATAAATAGGGTTAGTATCTGTACCCGGAGTAATATGCAGCACCGTAACCGACAAACTATTTTTTGTGCCATCAAGTACGGTTTTGGCAACATTGAGTAATGTCTTACCATTTTCGGGGTTACCCAGTGCAATCAAAGCTTTAAAAATACCCTGTGTTTGATGCAGAATATATTCCTCTTCAACATCTTTTTCCGGAAATAGTACATTGATAAGCGATAGTGCCGGCGTGGTCATAAAGGTAGTTACCAGCGCCATTATTACCAACATTACAAATATTGGAGGAGGCAAAATTCCCATCTCATAACCGATATTAAGTACAATCAGTTCCATCAATCCTCGCGTGTTCATCAATACACCGATAGAAAGACTGTCGTGCCACGATTCGCCCAGTATTTTAGCAGTAAAGGCTCCACCCACAAATTTTCCGGTTACTGCTACCAAAATAAACAAACCGCAGATTGCCCACAAATAAGGCGTATTGAGCAAACCTATTTCGGTACGTAAACCGGTAAATACGAAGAAAAGTGGTAAAAGCAACGTCACCGAAACATCCTCAATTTTTTCGATAATCATTTTTCGGAAATTAGGAAGCGGTGGCATAACAACACCGGCCAAAAATGCTCCGAAAAGTGCGTGAATACCAATTACCTGTGTTGTAAAGGCCGAAAGGATCAGTATCAACAATAAAAAAGCCACGATACTTTTGTTGAGTACTTCACTGTTGTGATAGATTTCTCCAATTCGTTTTAAGAACGGGCGAACAAGAAACAACATGAACAACACGTAGAGTACGGAAAATAAGATAGTGTAAATGGAACTAACAAAACTGCCGGTTTTAGCAATGGCAATTACTGCAGCAAGAATACACCAGGCAGTAACATCGTCTATCGCAGCACTGGCAATAGAAACTGTACCGAGATGAGTATTGGATAATCCCTTTTCCTGAACGATTCGTGCCAATACCGGAAAAGCGGTAATACTCATGGATATTCCGATAAATAAAGCAAATGGAAGGAAAGTGGTTTGTGCTGCTGCAAATTCAACATATACAAAATAAGCCAATAACATTCCCAAAAAGTAAGGTATAATAATGCTGGCATGACTGATTACATAAATCTTCCCCATCTTAACCCGCAATTCACTTATGTTCAATTCCATACCAATGGTAAACATAAACAAAATAAGCCCTACCTGACTCAGAATATTCAGATTTCCAAGCGACTTAGCTGCAAATAAAAAGTGAAAAGCATGGGGGTAGAAATAACCCAAAAGTGATGGACCTAAAACAATACCTGCCAGAATTTCACCAATAACAGTGGGCTGCCCCATTTTGGCAAACAGATAACCAAAAATACGCGAAACGATTAGGATAGAAATAATCTGGAGCAAAAGCATTGCTGCAGGTTCAGCTACATTATTCAGAATTGACATCTTAAACAGGTCAAAATTCCCAATAGAAGCATCTACTTTATCGATTATATTATTTTGAGCAATAACACTTTGGGCTGGTTGAAATGCTTTTGCGTTTTGAAAAAGGATATAGCTAAAAACACCAAATAAAATTAACATCAAACCATAGAAAAGCCAGGTTTTGTAAGGAGATTTATTCATACTACTTATTTTTTAATGATTATCCTTTATTTTACCTAATCAAAAGAAAACACCACAAAAGACACAAAAGTCACACAAAAGTTTTTTACGAGATAAAAACTTAGCTTTTGTTTCCTTGAAAATGCTGACGATACACAGTTTTAAATGTTCATTATCTGCTTATGTGTATCTTTTGTGACTTTTGTGGTAAATTGTTTTTAAAGTCCACAAAAGATAATATCTATCGATATTATTTTAGGGAATAAAGCGGATATTCATATTTTTTAATTCAAAACAAATAATGATATAAGAAGCCTGCCCATACTCTGGAAGTAGAAAATCCCGCTTTTAGCAGGGAAACAAGCAACTTATTTAGAGTACAAAGATAGTGTTTTTTTGACTTTTAAAGTTTTGTACCTAAGAATAGTTATAGAAAACCAGTGTGTTTTAAAACATTTTTTGGGTATCTGCGCATTATTGTCTATTTTTGTAATTACTACACGTTTATAATTTAAAGGAAAAAGAGAAAATGGAAGTTGGAATTAGTTTTTGGATAGGATTTGTAGTTTTTGTACTGATAATGTTGGTACTCGACTTATTTGTCTTCCACAAAAAAAATACAGTCGTAAAAGTAAAAGAAGCCTTATTGTGGAGCGCATTCTGGATAGGATTGGCAATCATATTTAATATTGGTGTATACTATTTACTGGGAAAAGTAAAAGCACTTGAGTTTCTCACTGGATACCTCATTGAGGAGTCGCTCAGTGTAGATAATTTATTTGTATTTATCATGATTTTCGGGTTCTTCAAGATTGAACCGAAATATCAACACAAAGTACTTTTCTGGGGAATCATAGGTGCCATTATTATGCGTGCCGTATTTATTTTTGCCGGCGTAGCTATAATTGAACGTTTTGCATGGGTAATGTATATCTTCGGGGCATTCCTGGTTTATACAGGTGTAAAAATGATTTTCGAGAAAGAAAGCGAGGATTATGATCCTAATAAAAATGTATTAATAAAATGGTTTAAGAAAATTTTTCCGGTTACCGACGATATGTCGAAACACCGGTTTTTTGTCCGCAACGACAGAATTCTGTATGCTACACCCTACTTTATTGCACTGTTGGTGATCGAAGCATCCGATCTTATTTTTGCTGTCGACTCTATTCCGGCAGTACTTTCGGTATCTAAAGATCCATTTATCGTTTATACTTCGAATATCTTTGCCATATTGGGTTTACGTTCGCTATACTTTGCACTACAAGGCATAATGGAATACTTCCACTATCTGAAATATGCACTTTCGGGTATTCTTACCTTTATCGGGATAAAGATGTGTGTGAATGAATTAGCCTCCGAACTAGGTTATTCATTTCATATTTCCAATTTTACTTCGCTCGGAGTAATTGTTTCATTACTTACAGCTTCCATTCTATTATCAATAGTTGTAAAGAAAAGACAGGAGATGAAAGCAAGAAGATAATATCTTCTCAGTACACTCGTAAATAAAGGGGGAGAGTTAACGCACGTTAGCTCTCCCCTTTTTAATCTAACGTGAGTTCGATATAAGCTCATTATATCTCAACAACTTTATCTTTTAAGTCCGAAGGACTTGAATGTGAATAGCCATCGGTGAAACCGGTGGACAAAAGAGAATATGACTGAGAACCCCGAATGGGGTTCAATAACACATATTTATATATTGAACCCCATTCGGGGTTCTAATTACCTTATACTTATTCCACGGGTTTACACCCGTGGCTATTAAAATTGAATCCTTTCAGGATTCTGATATTAATTCCTATTGATTCATAGGTATTTGCTTATATCGAACTCACGTTAATCTAGGCCTTTTTATTTTCATTTATAAAACCTGAAACACTCAGAATATAAATAGGGCCTGCTCTCATCCTGTCTGAACCGCGATTGTATCAGACGAAAAGGTGTATCAGATTTTCAAAGTATCTGTCTTTATCAGATTCATCTGCTGAATCCAGGTTCAGACAATTACCCACCGACCAACCCGCACTTTTGTGCAAGCAAGTAATGATTATATATCCGCGAGGACAGGGGATCGTTTATTTTAATTTCTCTAGTACGTCGACCCAACCTATTTTCTCAATTTTACCAATTCTATCTATTCTAGGAAGTGGAGCGATGGGTGTCAACGGCTCCATTTTTGCTATTCGAGGCATTGGTTCCATTTTATTTGTATTCCGTAATATGTAATTTTCTTGAATGAGTTCGCCAAGATATTTTCCATTTTTATCCCATACTTGATTGTTATCGTCAATCCAGCCTTTATAGTTACTATCCTTATCGAAGAATTTTCCATTATAAATAAATCCCCAATAATTTCCACTCCATTTATAGATTGGTGTTTTCATAAGCTTTACTCTTTGATTTTTCAAATAAATTTTTATTTCATTGCTACTCCATTTTGGACAAACACCCCGTTTACCGTAGCGTAAATCATATTATTTCCTATGTTTGGCATAGCGTCCCGTTATGTCAAAGTTAGAAGGAAAGCTCTTGCTTTCCATATTATATTTTTGATATGCAAGGCAAGAGCCTTGCTTTTAGCACGACGAAGTCTGGAGACTTCGCCGAACTCAATGCCGCCAAACTACGCCAAACGAGGTCGTTCCGACCGCAGGAAGCCTATGTATTATGTGTTAGGTGTTTCGTTTAATTTGTTTTCAAACTGTGTAAATGTTTTGTGTGATTTAATATCTCCATTTAGACCATCTGTTTGTCCTCTTTTTTCTGTTAAACTGTTGAAAACTGTGATTTTGTTCAATTTTTATTGTTGATTTGAAGTACTTGTGTTCTTCTTTAAGAATTCGTAAATAGTAAAATGTTTTATATTTATAAGCTTGCGTCTTATCCCTTACTTTCCATTCGGAAATATCATAAATACATGGCTCATTATAAGGTTTATTTTCCTGCTTTTTGAATGACTCAATTGTTTTTTTTACAGCATCAATATTCTCAAACAAAGAGAATTTGTCGTCAATTGGATTTGTCAAATAAATGGTCTTGTCTTTAAGTATAGCTTTCTCATGTTGTGTATACAAGATATATACACTTCCTAAAATTTTAAATTCAAAAGTTATTTCAGGGTTGATACAATATGAACACAAAGCACTTGTTATCAAATCATATTTTTGTGGATAAACTTTGTTTGCAATCTCGATTAATTGATTAATGTCTATTAGCTCTATTGGAATATTTTTAGTAAATTCAAATACTCCTGGATTAAAACCACCAGAACAAATTAGAATTGCTCTAGTTGCTTTTTCTTTATGCATTGTTCCATATAAATCTCGTACAACAGAAGGTCCTATTTTGTTATTGTGATTTTTACATTGCACTATAATATATTCTTCATCTCTCCAAATCTTAATATCTACTCCTCCATCAGCAACAGCCCTTGTTGTTTCAACCTTATATCCAAGTTTTCTATATAAATCTGAAACTTCATGTTCAAAAGGAATTCCACCCAATGACAACCAATAATCAATCTGCTTTTTATTATTTCTCAGACAAATTTTTTCGTTAATGTATTTCTTCTCGTACTGTATGATATTCTCAAATATGTTTTTAAAATATCGTTGTTTATCATAATCAAAATCAACGATATTAGGGTATTCTTTTTCTAAGTTTTCAATGTATTTTAGGTATTCTTTTTCATTTTGCTCAAATTTCTCAATGTTCTCGTAGTAGGATTCTTTTGGAAGTTGTCTGTACAATTTCGAATATATAAGCTTTATTAGATTAGGAACTTTTATTAGCGATAATAATACACTCAGAATACCACCCCCTATTAAACCGATTACAAAATGTACAATAGTCAATAAAAATAATGTACCACCAATTGTTCCGATTAAGCTCCAATAATCATCTAAAAAATATAATTCCGATAATTTGCATGAAATATTTTCTTTGCTAAAAAACAAATAAATTGTAATCGGATAGAATGCGATTAATAGAATAAAAAGAAAATTGTTTTCCACACTTTCAATTTTCTTTACCCTCAATTCACACTTATTTTTATATTCCCTAAATTTCGTATATTGTGAATCCGTGATATTGTAGTCTAATAAAGACGGTTTATTCATATTATCTCAGTTTGTGTGTTGACAATATCTTTTGTGTCAAATTTGAAACGCATTTACAATTCAATATCGCAATTCTTTTTTTTTACACTTACACATAACGATTCGCTATGCGAACTCCTTGTTCGCATACATCCGCCTTATGGTTAGTGATGGATTATTTTATTGTATTGATTAATAGTGAAATATAAAAATAGTTTCATCTTAACTGTTGTTCGCATACAGGAATTTAATCAGCTGTATTAAAGAGCTATTTTTTGTTAATTAATTCGTATTGCAAAGATATCAATATAATTAAAAAAGACAATTGAGTTCTTATTAGATATTTAAATTGGCCAAAGGATTTTTGATTTGATCATGCCCTCTTGTTGTTATATGCGTATATATCCGTTGCTTTGCTGCTTACATATTTATCAAAACACGATGTTCTGATAGATCAGTTTTATCTGTAGCGTTTTTTTTCACACCCCAAAGCTACGAACTATTTTTCACACTTCCAACCAAATTTAATAAACTTATCGGCAATTCTTTCTTCCATTACTGTTTTTTACCTTCTTCTCCCTTGCGCAGCAGCAAAAACAGCAATAACTATCATGTGTTCAGTACTTCATCTTGATAAAAAAAATATTGAAAAGTATTGTCAGTTAAAAACAATTACTTATTTTTGCATTTACTATCTGTTTATTTATTTTCCGCGAAATCATTGTTCATTGCTTGTAACTAAACCTTTAGCTCTATGTTGCTGCCCCTTATCGTATCGGCCGTGATTGTAGTTTTGTTTGTGCATTGCACGCGCGCGCTGTTGAAAAAGGCCAATCGGCCTAACGCCAATAAATACCTTATCGGGTCGTTTGGCTGTATGGTTTTTAGTTTGCTGAGTTCGCTCTGGCTCTGTCATTATCATCATCGCCCCGATGGTGTTTTGCTCCGTTTTGTTTTTCAGTTCTACCTTATTGCCGCCATGTGCATTGCTCCGTTGTTTTTCTTTTTTGTGATGCATATGTTCGATGAACAGCGACTACTCATTTCCCGCTATCGCTGGATGCATCTGTTGCCCATATTGCCATCGCTGGTGTATGTGCTGTACTTTTGCAGCTTGCCGGTGGAGCTGCGTGTGGCCATTTTGTCGGATACGGATCATTCGCACCGGATCTGGGTGCAACTACTCACCTTTCTGTTTGCCTTTAGTTTGTTGGGGTACAACGGGTTTTGCGCGCTGTATATCTACAAAGCATGGCAAAGGGAGAAGCGGCAGTTTAGGGTATTGCTGAATCATGTTAAGTTCTGGCTGTTTGCGTTGAGCGGTTGCGCTACGGTACTGGGCTGTTTATTTATGCTAAGCTGTTTCTTGTTCAACCATGAAAATATCAGCCGGCTAACGATAAGTTATTTGGGGGGCACTAGTGTGTTGCTGTTGCTATTGATACCCATGCTTATCAACAGTCAGTCCTTCATCCGCCTGTTGGAATTGATACCCGAAACTGTAAGCTTGCGGCAAAGCAACTCTGTAGAAGAGAGTCAAACCGACGTTTGGCATACAAAGCTGGAAGAGCTGATGACCCCGGCATTATTTTGTCAACAAGATTTTTCGGAAACGGTGCTGGCTGCCCATATGGAATTGTCCCGCAACAAACTGTCGGAATTTATAAATGAACAGTATCGGATGCACTTTAATGAATTTGTGAATACCTATCGGGTGGACTATTTCTGTAAGCTGATTGAGAACGAGCAGAAACGATCGCAGAAAATAACGGTACTGGCTCTTGAATGTGGTTTCAGTTCGGACTCTACTTTTTATGAAGCCTTCAAAAAAATAAAGAAAAAAACTCCTAACGTGTATGTAAGGGAGAAAAACAAGATCTCCTGACGGAAGCGTTTGACCTCTCGGCCTCTCCCGGCATGCCTCTCCAAAGGCGATGGACTTAAAGTTACTTTCGTCTCCTAAGCAAATATACCCAAAGCCCCTAAGCCTAAAGGGAATGTATGATTAGACCCATAGGGAAGATATGATGGTAGTAAAGAATATAAAGAAGAAACCTAAGCCCCATCGGGTAGGGGGTCCAATATGATGTTCTCATTTTCATTTTAAAAAATGCTAGCAAGCCGGGGTTTCGCGAGTTCCAACTCGCGGTCAAAACTAAGAAAACGCGAGTTGGAACTCGCGAAACCCAATCAGGTGTAGTGTCCAGTATGTGAAGTTCTCATTTTCATCAAAAAAAATGAATGATTTAGTTTGTATATGACTGGTTAAGTAATGGTTTGAATATAATGTTGCATTTTCCAAAAAGAATGGAACCTGCCTGCGATAGGCAGGTTCTATTCTTTAGAATTTTTCAAATAAAATGCAACATTATTTGCTTTCTACTAACCTGAGTTCGGGATAAGTCATGCCTCAAACAGTTGGCTTTCGACTTTCATTGCCGTCACTTTTAAGTGACGGTAATGAATTCTAATTTCCGAGTCGGCTTTAGCCAAAATGCATAGATGAAATGTTTGGCTAAAGCCAGTTATTTTTTTGTATTTTTACCGTCCTTTAAAAAGGACGGCAATGAATACTATTGACAATCAGCTTATTTAAAAGCACAACAACTATTTTCTTATCCCGAACTCAGGTTACTAAGGTAGAAAAAAGTAGTAAATAAGGTCTTAACCTTAGTAGTCCCTCAAAAACTTGCAAAAAGCCCCAATAAAAATAACTGATTTTAAAACCCTGACAGCGGTCGAAGACCCTGTTAGCGGTTAATGAATAATCTAACGTGAGTTCGACATAAGATATAAACATATCATGCTCAAAATAAGGCAATAAGGTTAGTGTGGATAATGAAATATATGCTACTAAGGTTGAAAACAAATAAACAAGGTCTTGACAAGACAAAAAACCTTATTTATTTTATAGAAACCTTAGTAGAATCATTCGCAACCGAGCCCTAAACCTTATTACCTTATTGTAAATATGAATATTACAACTGTAATAGTATAAACCTTATATCGAACTCACGTTAATCTAGTTACATAAGAGATATACAGACTCCAATCAATGTTAAACCTTATTGAAAAGTTTATACGACTAAATATAACAAACTCACAAATATTCTTATCCCGAACTCAGGTTATTACTTAAACTTCCGGAATTTTGTACTAAATTTTTGAAAAAGTGTGCAAAACATTTCAAAGCTTGCATTAAAGTTTAAAAAAAAGATACAAAAGATTGGAAAGTTTGTACTAAACTTTTTGAAGAGGATACAAAACTTTTTGAAGAGGATACAAAACATTTCAAATCTTGCATTAAAGTTTTCAGAAAGTGTACAAAAGTTCTGAACATTTGTACTAAACTTTTCGAAGAATGTACACTATTTATCAGAATCCGGACAAGGAGAAAAAATAGTATCTCATTTCGGGTGATAATTCATCAATTTGCATCAAAATCCGCATAAGGGTTAAGTACTTGTTATATAATACATTGACTGCGATATTGATATTTTTATATATAAGTTTTCTCCGGATTTATAAATTCGGAGAATAGAACAATAAAATGATTTGGTTATGAGAAAGTTGGTGGCTAAATTTGCAGCAACAAACCCGATCTACTTACCTCAAAAAATTATGAATTATGGATTATCAAGCCGTAACGCACATTGCTACCAAAACTCCCAAAACAGTTTACAGCCTTGCTGGAACTATTCTGACAAACATGAGAATAAATGCCAACATCTATCCTAATCCCAAACCGACGATGGATGAATTTGAAACTCATCTGCTGGCACAGGACAGCGCTATGAAAGCTAAAGATGGCACAAAGCTGAAAAACCAGCTTATTGATGATTGTACCGATGTGCTGTATAATGACATCAAGGAATTAAAACTGTATGTAAACCAAACGGCCAAGGGGGACAGAGCATTGATTCTGATGTCGGGCTTCGACGTCAATACCGAACCTGTGAAACACGACGTTCCGGCTAAGGCAATAATCAAACGCATTGAAGATGGCAGCAAACCGAATAGTGCTAAGATTTATATAGAGAATATGCCTGATACCAACCGTTACAAAGTGGAATCGACCACTTCGCTCCAAAATCCGGTATGGGTATCATTGCTGGACATTGGTGCTTCCAATAAACTGGAGGTAGAGAATTTGAGTCGTGGCATTGAAATCTTTCTGCGTGTTTGGGGTGGTAATACCCATGGTTGGGGAGCACCGAGCGAACCGATGGCATTTATTCCGCGATAGACAAAATTTCCTGTATTTATAATAACCATGAGGGGAGTGACCATTGGACACTCCCCTCATGTACATCTGTACGCCGATGAATTGCCACTCACAAACGGAGCACGCATTCAGATCTGAGTAGTTCGACTTTACCAAATAGAAATGGAAACCCAAAAGGCACACAAAGGTTCGTATGAGATAAAAACGTAGCTTTTGTTTCCTCTAAAGGCAGAAAATAAGTAGTAGTCATAATATAATGTCGTATTTTCATAAAGAATGGAACGCAGATTTGGCGGATCTAGCAGATGAAAACGGATGATATTTATACGGATTTAAAACAGATTTAAGTCATGCAAGCATGACTGATAAGACCGCAAGTCTTTGAAAATCATTTCGACTTGTCGAAATTAAAATCCGTTTCTTCTATCCGCTAGATCAGCGTTTATCCGCGTTCCATTCTTCTATTTCTTCTTATTTGATTATAGGACATTATATCTTTCCTGCTACTTAGATGGCTTAAATTTTTCATCCCCTTCTTTTGTATTTCATTTGTTAGCACGAGTTCGATATAAGATTCTACAAGTTTAGTCGCTATATTATTTTAAAATAAGGCAATAAGGTTTTTTTAATCTTATTCCCTTTTTCTCTACTAAGGTAAAATATTGAAAAAATAAGATTCAACCTTAGTAGTACCTCAAAAGGGTGCAAAAAGCCCCACTAAGAATATCTGATTTTAAAACCCTGACAACGGTTAATGAGTAAATCTGAATTGGGTCTGCTGAAAAACGATGTTTGTTTTTACAAGATTAGATTACGGTGCGCTGCACCTTAGACTTATCCTGGAAATAAAATTTCTACAGAGATCCCGCCGCTCTGCGGCTTTGCATCAGGTGCAAAGCACCGTTATATTTGTAGCCATTTACGACATGAACAACCAAAGGTGCAGAGCACCGAAACATCTTGTTCAAATAAACGGATTACATTTATAATAAATCAAATTCCTTCCTGCAAATCTACTTACATCAAAGAATGAACTATCGCTGACAAACACAACCTTATTTGTCAGCGATCCAATTTGACTAGTACTTGTTGTAAATTCGCCTAAACTGAATGCATGTAAGTAATGGTTTGAATATAATGTCACATTTTTTATAAAAGAATGGAACGCGGATTTGACGGATCTAGCGGATGAAAACGGATGATATTCATACGGATTTAAAACAGATTTAAGTCATGCAAGCATGACTGATAAGACCGCAAGTCTTTGAAAATCATTTCTACTTGTCGAAATTAAAATCCGTTTCTTCTATCCGCTAGATCCGTCAAATCCGCGTTCCATTCTTCTATTTCTTCTTATTTGATTATAGGACATTATATCTTTCCTGCTACTTAAAACGCTAAATAATTCTGAATAACCTATCCATTTTTAATATCCGTGCGGTAGGTTCAGAAATTTTCACTGTATAATAATCCATACATCTGTACAATATTGACAATAAACAATAGATTAATGATTGTAAATTTATTTCTATCTTTGCCTCATTCGTTAATGCCCATTTGCCTATGAAAAAAGGAACGCAACGTTTATCTATTTTCTGAAACAAAAGAGCTTAGCTTGAGAACTGAAGATCTACTACTCATTACAAAAAATCAACATCTATCATGAAAAAGTTGTCTCAAAATTGCGTTCTTTTTCTGTTTTTATTCTTTTCATTCTCCCTCCATTCGGCAAACAATCCAGCCGAATTCCAAAAAACAATTGTGGACCGGTTCAACAAGTTCTGTTTAGGATATCCGCAGGAAAAAGTGTATCTCCATACCGACAAACCTTATTATAGTGCAGGTGAAAAACTATGGTTTAAAGGATATCTGGTAAATGCAGTAACACACCGACCAAAATCCATTAGCGAGTTTATGTATGTGGAGCTGATAAGTAAATCGGATTCGGTGTTTTACAGAGCCAAAATTAAAAAAGATTCCCTCGGCTTTGCAGGCAGTTTTAATTTAAAACCCGAACTTCCAAGTGGTTTTTATACCCTACGCGCATACACCTATTGGATGCAAAACGCTACAAGCGATTTCTTTTTCAATAAAATCATATATATCGGTAACACCATTGACGATGCCACGCAGAGTCAGATTACATATGGAAAAACCGTAGACGGAAAAGTTACGGCAACATTGAAACTTACAAATGGGAATAAACAACCACTAGCCGCTCAAAAAATAAGTATACTCCAATCGTCGGGTGGTAAATTGGCAAAACCACTAAGCCTGACGACCAACTCTTTGGGTGTAGCTACCTGGTTACAAGCCATTGATACTACATCAGGTTCAAAGAGAAACATAGAACTACTCATCGATAACCCCGGGCTAAAATATAAAAAAACATTTTATCTTCCTGAATTCAGTAGTGATTTTGATGTTCAGTTTTTCCCCGAAAGTGGTGTATTCCTGAGCGGTAATTTACAAACGGTAGCTTTTAAAGCCATTGGAAAAGATGGATTGTCGGTGCAGGTTACCGGTAAAATATTCAACAGCAAAGACGAAGAAATTACAGATTTTACAACTGTAAATAAAGGGATGGGAAAGTTTATGTTTGCTACACAACCTAACGAAACTTACTATGCGAAAGTAAAAATGACCAATGGATCGGAAAAGCGTTTTCAGCTTCCGACAACTCAGGACAACGGAGTATCACTGCACTTTGTGTTTAACCGCGACAAAATTTTATACGAGATATTTAATCAAACAAGCACTCCAAATAATAATCTATATTTGCTTATTCACTGCCGTGGGAAAGCTATTTTAGTTCAACAACTGAATGCGTTATCGGGCAAAATATCAGACACCTACCTTCCTGAAGGAGTACTTACTTTTTCGGTTATCGACTCGGTAGGAAATACGCTCAGCGAAAGACTTTGCTTTATAAAACATCCCAACCAACCAACCGTTGGCATGCAAAGCAACAAGCCTGTTTACGGTAAACGCGATTCGGTGAGTCTCAGCCTTAATATTAAATCTTTACTCGAGAAAACAAATATCGGAGATCTGTCTATTAGTGTCACTGATAGTCGAACAGTGGTTCCGGACACCTTAAGTGATAACATTCTCACGAATCTCTTATTGACTTCCGACTTAAAAGGGTATATAGAAGATCCTGCAACCTATTTTGCAGATAATCTCAATTCTACCCACGAAAAGTTAGACATATTAATGCTTACACAGGGTTGGAGACGATTTAAAACTCCCGAAATTGTAAAGGGTATTTATCAGGAACCACAATATTATATTGAAAAAGGACAAGCCATTTCTGGTAAAGTAACCACCATGCTCAATAAACCATCGAAAAAAACGAAGGTTATGGCTCTTCTCCCCTATTCCGGATCAACCCGCATAGCCGAAACCGATAGTTTGGGTAGATTTATAGTGGATGGAATTGCATTTCAGGATAGTACAACGCTAACATTAAAAGCAAAAAAAACAAAACTGTTGGGAACACTCGAACTAGTAGTTGATAAAGATGTATTTCCAAAGGCTTCAACGTATATACCAAGCTCATTCGATAACACAAACACAACTCCAACTGAATTTTTGCGCCAAAGTAAAGAAAAATATTACTCCGAAGGAGGAATGCGCGTGGTTGGATTAGAACAAGTAACTGTAAGTGCTACCAAAGTAAATAAAGCCGAAACAAAACAATTTTATACAGGGCTGGAAGATTCGAAAATGACCACCGAAGATATGGATAAATACCCCGGAATGACGGTATTCGAATTATTAGCTATGATGCCGGGCGTTACTGTAGAGAATGACCAGGTATTTTTTAGAGGAAACCAAAGTCCTGCGGTATTCTTTATCGACAATATTGCACCTTCGACCGTAGAAGAACTCACATTTTTATATTCAAATGACATAGAAAAAATCTCAATATTTAAAGGAGTAAGTGCTGCAATTTTTGGGGCACAAGGTGGATATGGGGTTGTTGCCATCGAACTTAAAAAAGGAAGATTTATAAATAAAGAAGATCCACTAAGTTTAACGCGTGTTACCCCGCTTGGATTCCAAAAACCGACCGAATTCTATGTTCCAAAATATGATGTGGAAAGCATCCGCAAGTCACCAAAAGTCGATTTGAGAACTACTATTTACTGGAATCCAAAATTGGTAACCGATAATGCCGGCAATGTGAAGGTCAACTTCTTTACTGCCGATAATCCATCGAGATATTCGGTAATAGTAGAAGGTGTAACAAAAGATGGCGAAATATGCAGGTATGTAGGGTATTTGAGGAGAGAATAGATAATTAATGCGAATCAGGAGTTGAAAATAATTCTACTTTGCTTACAGTTAGCTATTTCCCGTAGGGAATGTATATTAATAGAAAATTGAAATAAACAAAATCTATTCCCCGTAGGGGATAAACAAAGATAAAACATTAATGTCCTACGGACAATAAAACATTGATACATGTTTATTCTATTGATATTGAAGTCCTACGGACTATTTTTCAACTACTGATTCGCATTAATTATCAACTAGTAATTCAAACCATAAATAACAAAAAAACAAAGTCTATTTATACCAATTTATTTCAGAAAGTATTACAATTCCTAAATTGGAGTTATTTTATAATAATTATGCTCTAGAACATGATTTTCTGACCATATAATTGGGGCTTTTTTTGTTATTTTGCGTTCAGAAAATAATAAATGTAAAAAATACAATTAATCATGAATGTACAAGAATTAAAAGCTGCTTTCGAGGCTGCTTACGGTAAACAAGCAGAAGCAGTGTATTTTGCACCGGGACGTGTAAATCTTATTGGTGAACATACCGATTATAACGGTGGTTCGGTGTTTCCATGTGCGTTGAGCTTTGGAACATATTTATTGTTGAGTAAGAACGATGAGAAATTTGTAAATTTCCGTTCGATGAACCAACCTGAAGTTACGAAACTAGGATTAAACGAATTGACAACTCCACTTGAAAACAGCTGGGTAAATTATCCTCTGGGAGTTTTTGCACAATATATCA
>Ga0302170_10000539_pt1 | contig 15072 bp, 17 predicted proteins | sample I_Fen_N2_1_FD_193492 | JGI IMG/M metagenome (GOLD analysis project Ga0302170, IMG submission 193492) | Peat permafrost microbial communities from Stordalen Mire near Abisko, Sweden - I_Fen_N2_1 | ecosystem: Environmental > Terrestrial > Soil > Wetlands > Permafrost | place: Sweden: Abisko...
TAAATATGTAAACTTTTGGATACTTTTACATGTTTATAGTTTATTTTGTGGAAAAAATATGATATGATAAAGTAGAAATTTATAATAAGAGGGGTAATAAAAATGCGTAATCCTGAAATGTATAATATTTATCCTGTGAGAGCCAAAAATTACAATCTATCCATTGCAAGTATGGTACTTGGAATCGTTTCAATACTCATATTTTGTATTCCAGTGCTTCCAATTATTTTAGGGTTAATTGCAATGGTATTGGGGATTATTGCTGTTAGTGCAAGAAAGTATGCGGGAAAAGGTATGGCGATTTCAGGAATAACTTTGGGCGTTATTGGAATTTTAATAGGAGTTATCATCCTTGTATCAATTTATACAGCTACTTATTATGATAACCTGGTCATATAATTATATGACTATAACAAAATTCGTAATTATAAAGGAGAGTTATTATGTTTTGTAGAAATTGTGGAGCAGAATATGTTACAGATAAAGCTGTAATGTGTGTAAAATGTGGAGTGAAAAAAGGAACAGGTAATAATTTCTGCCCTAATTGTGGTAATACAGTTCAGCCAGGAAGTGTAGTTTGTCTTACCTGCGGGGTATCGCTACTGAGTGGTACTGAAGGAACAAAATCAAAGATGGTTGCAGGTCTTCTTGCTATCTTTCTTGGATCATTGGGAATACATAACTTCTATCTTGGTTATACAACAAAGGCGATTATACAACTAGTACTTACTATCGTTGGATATATGACAATGTGTCTTATAATTGGATTCTTTATTGTTCTTGGAGTTGAAATTTGGGCAATTGTAGAGGCAGTTTTGATTTTCACAGGTAAGAATAATACAGATGCACAAGGTAATTTACTTGCAGAATAATTATAAATACACTGAAACAGAAGATATATTTTACAAACTGGGGAAAATTGTTTTTTTTCCAGTTTGTATTATTTTAATCATATTAGCACATTTAACAATCTCTCAATTTTTAAGCTTGCCAGAATGTATTGTTCTTAAAAATTATCATATTTATTGCCCAGGATGTGGTGCAACACGTGCACTTTTTTATCTAGTACATTTTAAAATTTTAAAGTCCTTTATGCTTCATCCATTTGTTATTTATACTTTTGTTGTTTATATTTCTTTTATGATGCGTTGTTTCTATCACCGGCATCTTTCTCAAAAGTATCATAAAAAAATAAGAGTTGAAAGATATTTATATTTTGGAGTCGATTTGATTTTGATACAATGGATCATAAAAAATTACCTATATTTGAAATTTGGTTATACACTGTAATAAAAAAAGAAATTTATAAAAAAAATTCATATAATCAACCCTACAAATCAACCTTTTGGCTGATTTGTTTTTTTTTGCTTTGATATACAATAAATAAATCAAATAAAGACATAGGAAAGAAATGAGGAAAATTATGAATCCAATTGTAGAGGTAAACAGTTTAGAAAAAAGTTTTGGAGATAAGAAAGTTGTTAAGGAAATATCGTTTGATGTGAAAGAGGGGGAAATATTATGCCTTCTAGGTCCAAATGGAGCGGGGAAAAGTACAACTATTAATATACTTTGTGGGGTTTTAGGATATGATGCGGGGGAAATGAAATATAAAGGAAAGAATATAAATTCATGCCTGAATGATTTTAAAAGACATCTTGGCGTGGTTCCTCAGGATTTAGCAATCTATGAGGATTTGAGCGCAGAGCAGAATGTAAAATTTTTTGCTTCCTTGTATGGCTTGAAAGGAAAAGAATTAGAAGAAAAGGTTACCAAAGCATTGGATTTTGTAGGCCTGTTGGAAAAAAGAAAAGATAAAGCAAAAACATTTTCAGGTGGAATGAAGAGGCGACTTAATATTGCGTGTGCAATCGCCCATGAGCCAGAGTTATTGATCATGGATGAACCAACGGTAGGGATTGATCCACAATCCAGAAATCATATTTTAAGTTCTATAAAAAAACTAAGTCAGCATGGCATGACAATTCTCTATACAACGCACTATATGGAAGAAGTGGAAGAAATCTCAACACGTATTCTGATTATGGATAATGGAACGGTAATTGCAGAAGGAACCAAAGAAAGCTTGAAGGAGGATATTTTTGATGAAAGACAATTTATTTTAGAGTTAGAAGAGGATAAAAATCTGAATATAGATGATTTTTATAAAATTGAAGGTATCAAGAAAGTTGAAAAAAAAGAACAGCAATTGGTCATTACAACATTAAAAAATATAGAAAATTTAGATAAAATCATTGCAGTGGTAATTGTCAGCAAATCAAAAATCTTAAATTTATTCTGTAGAACAGCAAGTCTTGAAAATGTGTTTTTACGTTTGACAGGAAAAAGTCTAAGAGACTAGGAGGAGGAAAAATGCGAAATTTATATTTGATTAGTAAAGAAGATTTTAAGAATTTATGCAAAAATCCAATGTGGTTATTTTATGCAACCTTATTTCCAATTCTATTGGTCGTGATCCTTGGATTTTTAGGAAAAGACAGTTATGGAAGTGAAGTGACATCCTATGATTACTACGGGATTACATTAATCATATATGCGATTCTAACAAGTGGGATGACTTCCGCAAATGCATTTATGGAAATAACTATTCGTAAACCGAATATGCGTATTATTTATGCACCTGGGAATGCAAATGTAATCTATTTATCAAAAATAGTTTCCACGTTCGTATTTTCATTCTTATGCCATTTATTTGATATGATTCTCTTATGCACCATTTATCACATTCGTATAAATGCAATTCCACAGATAATTCTTTTATTTGGGATGGCAGAACTGTTTTCCGTTGGACTTGGGGTTATGTTTTGCTGTATTTTTAAAACGGAATCAATGGCAAATCAGATATTAAGTATTGTTATTAATTTATTAGCAATCTTTGGAGGCCTGTTGTTCCCAATGGATGGATATGGGAAAATAGTACGTACAATTAGTTATCTTTCCCCTGCAAAATGGTTGGTTAAGACGTCATTTTCTATGATATATGATCATGATTTTTCATGGTTCTATCCTACAATCATTGGATTGATGATAGCAATAGTAGCAGTGTTTATTATCTGCAATAAAACATTTAGAAAAGAGGATTGCATATGTTAGTGATATTAAAAAATGATTGGAAAAGACTGATGGAGGAAAAGTTATATTTATTTGTTTCAATGGGACTTACAATATGTGCAGTGGTAGCGGCAATTGTATTAACAAGTTCGATTGAAACGAAAGGAAATATTGCGCTAATTTTACCGCAGAACCAGGAAATAAGTGATTCTGTTACACAATTTACAAAGAGCCAATATTTTAATGTTTCTATTCTAGAAATGGCACCTTCTAAATCAGAATTGGTTCAGAACAGATATGATGCAATCGTTACGATTGATGGGAATGGAGCCTATAGCATAGAAACCATAAAGAGTGATCAAATAAAAACGATGATTTATGCGACACTTGAAAATCCGAATACATTTGTTCCCAATATGCAATCATCAAGAAAAATAGGAACAAATATCATCGGATATATGATGATGTTTCTACTAATTCAGGGTGTACTGTATGCAAAATTATTTGCAGATGATAAAGAAAAACACCTGATAGAAAGGGTGATTATGTCACCGATTGCGTTTCGAAAATACTTATTTGGTCATGCAGTATTTATGATTGCAATGATTGCTATCCCAACTTTTTGTGTGATGACAGTAGCCCAAATTCTAGGTGTATCCATAGGATTCTCATTACTGACTTATGGACTATTGATAGGAGTTTTGGCAATTTTAGCAACCTCTTTTGCACTGTTTTTAAATTCTTTTTTCTGCGTGGCAGATACTGCTAATATGCTTGGATCATCCTCGGTGTTGTTATCTACGATACTTGCAGGAAGCTTTTATTCTTTTGCAAAAGAGGAATCTTTATTTGATAAATTAATTCATATATTACCACAAAAAGATTTTATTGATTTTACAAATGCATTAGAAAAAGGAAATCTTACTAGTACAATCAAATTGGAGCTTTTGTATGTGATAGGGCTGTCTGTAGTGTTTTTCGCAATTGCAGTAATTAAAACAAGAAGAGACTATATTTATCATCAATAATCGTTCTTGACTGTCAAAGTCATAGAAAGTACAATAGTAATTATTCAGAAGTTACTATTGGGCGAGGAACGTAATTGTTCAGATACTGAACAGTTACGTAAATGAAACGGTGGAGGTGATAATCCGTGGAATCAAACATGCCAATCTTATCTGTGAAGCTAAAAATGCCACAGCCTAGGAAAAACTATATAATTAGACAAAAATTATTCGAACAATTAAAAAATCTAAAAGATTACAAAGTAGCAATTGTAAAAGCAGGTGCCGGCAGTGGGAAAACTACATTGCTTTCTAGTTTTGTTATTGAAACGGGATTAGAGAATGTGAAGTGGATAACACTAGATGAAAGTGCGAATCAGACATTTGTTTTTTGGAACTATATCATTGAGTCAGTCAAGGAATATCTAAAAGATTCGAAGGCAGATTTTCAAACTTTTTTTAACAGTAATATGCAAAGAGAGAATCTTTGGCAGATTCTCTCTCTTTTCGTGAATAAATTACGTATGGAGAAGGATATTGTATTAGTGTTAGATGATTTTCATATGATTTCGGATGAATTCCTCATTTCTACAATTAACTTCTTTATTAAAAATATATCGGATAATATTCATCTTGTATTACTTACAAGAGAAATGCCTGGAATTTATCTTGGAGAATTGGCTATTGAAGATAAACTTATGGTGATAGAGGAAGACACAATTAGGTTGTCTGAAGAAGAAAGTAGAGAATTCTTAATTGAGACTTTAAAACTGAATAGAGAACAAGAACAAATCACTTCTATGATTGAAGTGTCAGAGGGCTGGATCGGTGGACTTCAATTGCTAGCAATATCTACAAAAGATAGAGCTGTTCAAACCATGACAAGCTTTAAAGTGTCCAATCGTGTTCTAAATGATTACATAACAAAAGAAATATTCGACTTTTTATCGGAGGAAGAACAAGAGTTTTTAACCCAAACTTCTATTTTAAGATATTTCAATCAAAAAATTTGTGAAAATTATAATCCACAGATTGATTTCATTTCTATGATGGAAGCTATTTTACAGAAGAATTTATTTGTAATTAATATTGATGAAGTAGCAGGACTTTATCGTTATCACGCCATTATGACTGAATATCTGAATGGTATTTTTGAAAAACTTGATCAAGAAAAGAAATTTAAGTTGCATAATTTAGCAGCTTCCATCTATTATCAATTGGAAGATTATGAAGAATGCCTTTACCATCTTTTTTGTATTAAAGAATATGAGAAAATCATGAAGCTGATACTGAAAATGCCACAAACTGCACTCACATTTTCCTATTTAATGAAGGTCCCGATGGAGGAAATTTCAAAAAATACAGATTTTGCTTATCAATATTTTTTCTATTATTACTCCAGTATGGATGAAGAAGCTTGTGAAAAAATATATCATTTCATCACAACAAATATGAAAGAAGATGAAACATTTGAAGCATTTAAGCAATCAAATAAGTTCTTTAGCGTGGAATGGGATTTTAGTAATACCAATATTTTATCACTGAAACAGATAAACGAACTTCCTCTGAATTCAATTACTACCGCATTTCTATTAATTAAAGAAGCATATTTTCTATATGCAAATTCAAAATTCCAGCAAGCAATTGACTATTTGAATTGTGCAGGAGATGTATACAAAAAAACTGGTAATATTTATATAGGATATTTAGTATTATCCGAAAAAACACAGATTTACGAAGACATAGGAGACTTGTTAATATGTCTTGATTTGTATAAAGAAATGGAGCCGATGGTTTCTCAAGTGAAGTCACTGGCCTGTTCTTATTATATTGGTATTGCCGGAGTTTACATAAGACAGTTAGCTCTCAATAAAGCATTTGAAATGCTTGAAAATGCAAGAAAATGTATGAAGTGTGATTATAATAATATAGACAGAGCATACCAATATACGTTAGCAGAATATTATTATTTAACTGGTGACGATATCATGACAGAAAAGCTTTTATTGGATGTCATGGGGCAGGAAGCGTTTCATAATATCTTTTATTCTGCGAGATTATTAAGATATCCAATATATAGAGGACAGCATAGAGAACTTGCAAAACAATTTGTAGTAAGCTATGAAGTACCTAATAATTATGCGGAAAATATGGATGTCGAGTTACTTTATACTAGTATTCAATATGAACTCGGTAATAAAAAAAAGGCAATGGACCTCGTCGAAACGTTAATTGCGAAGGCAAGAAAGTTACAAAATAAATTAAAAATAGTAGAAGGTGACCTTTTAAAAACCCGGATGTTACTTGAGAATCAGGGAAATATTAGGGATATTCAGAATCTATTTATTGAAGCAGTCGCCTATGCAATATCCGATAAAATCGCAAATCCTTTTTGGTTTGAAAGAAAAACAACGAGTAAGGTAATGTCTGAGTGTAAGATAGAACTAAGTAAGGAACTTACAGCCGAGGAATTCGAGTTCGTATCGAGTGTTTTATCTGCAGATACGAAGCATGGAATACAAGAGAAAACAAAAAATGAAAATGTGAAAAATAAAGATGATCTAACGGAACGCGAAAAAGAAGTTCTTCATGAATTGTCATTGGGAAGCACGAATATACAGATAGCTGAAAAACTTTGTGTTTCACTAGCCACTGTAAAAACGCACATTAACAATATTTATGGAAAATTAGGTGTGAATAATAGAGTTGCAGCAGTAAACAAAATGAAACTAAATACAAAATACATTATATAATCAAACTTGGATCTTCACATATCATTAATGCAGACATAATGCAAACACCTGATGCACCTGAACGGATACATTCAGGTGCATTGGTTTTTGTAATACCGCCAATTGCATAAACAGGTATAGAAACAGATTTACATACGTCCGCTAAAAAGCCTAGCCCACGTGGTGGTAGATCCTTTTTACAATTGGTATCAAAGATATGTCCGGCTGTAATATAAGTGGCACCCAATTTTTGCGCCTCGATAGCTTCTGTTGTGGTATGTATAGAAGCACCAATTACATTGAAGTTCTCAATATATTCTTTGGTTAATTTCTTTAATTCAGGAAGAGGAAGATGGATACCGTCAGCGTGCCTCATTAATGCAACTCTAGAATAGGTATGTAAAATACATCTGACATCATATTTTTTGCAGATAGATTGCACCTGCTCTGCCAATAATTCATAATCAGATTCCGTTAAGTCTTTTTCTCTTAATATGATTGCCTTTGGGCATGCAGCAGCTATCTTTTCAATCTGTAAAAGAAAGTTAGTGCCTGCAAGTAAGCGGTTTGTAATGCATATAACATCAGACATAAATATAATCATTTAAAACAGGTTGAAGCCCACGTTCTTCAATATCAGAATACATTTGTTTAAAACTTCGGCCATCTGATATTTCAAATTGTTCATCACCGCTGCCTTGTTTCTCCTTTCCTAAATATTTCTCACTATGATCACCAATTCCGGTAGAAACGCCGGCAGAAACCTTAGTAGCTGCTATTTTGACAATTCCATTGCGGAAATGTTCCTTTTCACGAGAAGAAACAGTAATTCCTACATATGGAAGAAAGATTCGATATGCAAAAATCACTTGAGATAACTGTGCTTCTTGAACATCTTGCGGATTGATTTTATCATTATTAATGATTGGGCGTAATCGTGGACAGGATAATGAATATTCTACGTGAGGATATTTCCTTTGAAGATAATATACATGTAAGGCGGTTGCCAGAGCATCTTTGCGGAAATCATCAAGACCAAGCAATGCGGAGAATCCAACACCTCTCATGCCACCCATTATAGCGCGTTCTTGTGAATCAAAGCGATAAGGATAGACTCTTTTGTGACCTAGCAGATGTAGCGTTTCATATTTATCAGAGTTGTAGGTTTCCTGAAATACAGTAATATAATCAGCACCACATTCATGCAGATATTTGTATTCATCCGTGTTTACAGGATATATTTCAAGGCCAACATTTCGAAAATATTTACGTGCTAATTTGCAAGCTTCACCAATATATTCTACATTGCTCATATTACGGCTTTCACCAGTAAGCATAAGGATTTCTTCAATTCCTGAATCAGAAATAATTTTCATTTCCGACTCAATTTCTTCCATATTCAACTTTTTACGTAAGATATCGTTATAGCAATTAAAACCGCAGTAAAGACAATAGTTCTCACAGTAATTTGCAATATATAAAGGTGAAAATATGTATACGGTGTTGCCGAAATGCTTGCTAGTTTCTCTTTTTGCACGCACGGCCATTTCCTCTAAATGAGGAAGAGCAGCAGGCGACAATAATGATTTGAAATCTTCAATCGTTAAATTTTCATGTGCGAGTGCTCGAAGTACATCAGCAGAGGTGTATTTATTATAATCATACTCCTGCATTTGATGAATGACCTTATCTTGTATATCAGATGCAAGGATCTCCATTCCTTCCATATATTCCATATGATTTGTACGAGAGAGGGGATCTGTCTCTAGTTTCTGTTTTTTATCGAAAGCGGCGTTACTTAAATTAGATGCTCTAATTATAAATTGATTTTCTTCCATTTTTTCCTCATTCCTGTGTCTCACTTTAGCAAGACACAATCTCAAGTTATCATTTTTAATCTCTTAAAAAACCGGTTAGCGGATCAGAGGCAGCAGCACCTCTTTCTAATACTCGTCCAAGTCCCGATAAATATGCAGCACGACCTGCTTCTATTGCTTTTTTAAATGCTCCAGCCATTGCTGATATATCACCAGCTGTTGCAATCGCAGTATTAGCCATAATAGCAGCAGCACCCATTTCCATTGCTTCACATGCTTGTGATGGTTTGCCAATGCCAGCATCAACAATAATAGGAAGATCAATTTCGTCTATTAATATTTGTATGAAATCTTTTGTGACAAGACCTTTATTAGAACCAATCGGGGAAGCCAATGGCATTACGGCTGCAGCTCCGGCATTTACTAGATCTCTTGCTGTATAAAGGTCAGGATACATATAAGGAAGCACAACAAAACCTTCATTTGCTAATATTTGGGTTGCTTTTACCGTTTCAATGTTATCAGGTAATAAATATTTCGAATCACGCATAATTTCAACTTTAATAAAATCACCACAACCAAGTTCTCTTGATAATCTTGCGATTCGGACCGCTTCTTCGGCAGTTCGTGCGCCAGATGTATTAGGAAGCAATGTGACATTCTTAGGGATGAAATCAAGTATGTTTTCAGTACGACTTGTATTCGTGCGGCGGATTGCAAGTGTGATAATCTCAGCAGAGGCACATTCAATAGCTGCACTGATTAAATCTAGAGAATATTTGCCAGAACCTAAGATGAAACGAGATGAAAATTCTTTTCCACCTAGATAAAACGTGTCTTTATTTTTCATTTGATGACTCCTTTTTGTGATAACTTATTTTCCTATTTTTTGTTGAATCCTACATTGTATGGCATAACATGGTTTGATATTATTTGATTTTTCTCTAGAAAGTTAACAAATTCAACCTCCACCTACAAAGTTAACGATTTCAACGGTGTCACCAGAGTTCATAAGCACGTTTGCATATTCTGATTTTGAAATCATTTTTTCATTCATTTCAACTGCAATGATGGCTAGAGAATAACCATTATGTATTAAGTAATCATTTAAAGTAATTCCATCTGCTTCAACATCTTTTCCATTAATATGAACCAACTCACTCACCTCTTTTCATTCTATATTTCAATTGAGAAAATAAAAAAAGGCCACACAAAAAGTTACACCCATGGTGGTGTACCCCTTCGTGTGACCTTAATAGTCACTTACTCTGAAGTTATTATATCAGATAATGATAGATAGTCAAGGTTTGAGGGTGAATTTACAATTATAAATTTGTGAGATATTTTCAAACGAAAAGAATCGAGTAAGCAAATTATTTGGTAGTGAATATATTTAGAATATAAATTATATTCATATACATAATAAGAGTATCATCTAAGAAAATAAAATTTAAAAAATATGTAAGAGTCTGTACGATTTTGTGTTATAATAATCTTGATTTAAAAAATAATTTTAAAATAATGGAGGTATGAATTATGAAAAAATATCAATGTCCTTGTGGTTATGAGTATGATCCTGAATTGGGAGATCCTGATAATGGAGTTGCTCCAGGAACAGCTTGGGAAGATGTTCCAGCAGATTGGGTTTGCCCAACTTGTGGTTTAGACAAAGATTCATTTACAGAAATGTAATTAGTAACGAGAAAACATGCGACTTACGAAAGTGAATTACGATTTTTCAGAAAGAGGTAAATCGAATGAGCGAATTAAAAGGTTCCAAAACAGAAGCAAATTTACTGGCTGCATTTGCTGGTGAATCACAAGCTAGAAATAAATACACATTTTATGCTTCAAAGGCAAAAAAAGAAGGATATGAACAAATTGGTGCATTATTTGCTGAAACAGCAGCAAACGAAAAAGAACATGCAGAAATATGGTTCAAGTTACTTCATGATGGAATTCCAGAGACAAAAGCTAATTTAGTTGATGCAGCAGCTGGTGAATATTATGAGTGGACAGATATGTATCCTACTTTTGCAAAGGAAGCAAGAGAAGAAGGTTTTACTAGGATTGCCTATCTGTTTGAAGAAGTAACTAAAATCGAAAAAGAGCATGAAGCAAGATATAAAAAATTATTAGCAAATATTGAAGATGGAATTGTATTCTCAAGAGATGGAGACACAGTTTGGCAATGTAGCATCTGTGGACATATCTTTGTTGGAAAAGATGCTCCTGAAAAATGTCCAGTATGTAATCATGCGAAGTCATTTTTTCAAATCAAAGCAAATAACTATTAATTAAATAGAGAGAAATCCAGAGTAAACGAAGTTTGCTTTAAGGTTAGTTACTTTCAGAGTCTTTTGAAAGTAGCTAACCTTTTTCTTGTGATAAAATAATAAGGTGATAAAATAATAAAGTTACTTATTCATTTTAGGTGATAAAATAATAAAATGTGTTGACTTGAAGTGGACTCTAAGTGATATACTTAAAAAGTAAAATCATTATAAAAACTAAAATATTAGAAGAATAGGAACGCAGTTAGTTAAATCACCTGCTACTTAGAAAAATTATGGTTGATTGAATAGGAGGAAATATGTTATTAAAAGAAAATATAGTATTACAGGAAAAATATCAAATTTTAAAAGACAATATGAAAAAAAGAGGTAGTGCAGCAATTGCTTTTTCTGGAGGAGTAGACAGTACCTTTCTGGTAAAGGTCGCACATGAGGTTTTGAAAGATAAGATGATAGCAGTTACAGCTACTTCATCTACATACCCAGAAAGAGAACTAAAAGAAGCAATCAAGTATGCAAAGGATATGGGCGTAAAACATTTGATAATATCTTCGGAAGAACTGGATATTGAAGGATTTGCAAGCAATCCCACAAACAGATGTTATTATTGTAAAAAAGAACTATTTACAAAGATAAATGCCATTGCAAAAGAAAATGGCGTTGAATATGTATTTGATGGTTCCAATATAGATGATGATGGTGATTATAGACCTGGAATGCAGGCTGCTCGAGAATTAGAAGTGATAAGCCCGCTCAAAGAGGCGAAGCTTACAAAAGATGATATAAGAGAACTTTCAAAAGAATTAGGGCTCCCAACTTGGAACAAACCTGCTTTTGCATGCCTATCTTCAAGATTTCCTTATGGCAATGAAATAACTGCGCCAAAGCTTAAAATGGTAGATGAAGCAGAGCAGTTTTTGCTTGATATGGGAATAAGACAAGTAAGAGTGAGACATCATGGAGAGATTGCTAGAATAGAAGTTGCACCAGAGGAAAGATGTCAATTCTTTGATGTTGAAGTTATGAATAGAATAGGTGAACGGTTTAAACAAATCGGATTTACCTATGTTACGCTAGATATGCTAGGTTACAGAACCGGAAGTATGAATGAAGTGCTCACAGCAGAAGAAAAAAAACTAGACAAATAGGAGGAAATACCAATATGGAACAAAAAAAATTAGGATTTGGATGTATGCGTTTACCAGTATTAAAGCAGGATGATCCAACAAGTGTGAATACAGAGATGTTTAACAAAATGGTAGATACTTTTTTAGAAAGAGGATTTACTTATTTTGATACGGCTTATATGTACCATGAGTTTAAAAGTGAGACTTTTGTAAGGGAGGCGTTGGTTAAACGCCATGACAGGAATAGCTTTACATTGGCTTCTAAGCTACCAACTATGATGTTGAAAACAATTGAAGATCAAGAAAGAATTTTTAATGAACAGCTAGAGAAATGTGGAGTAGAGTATTTTGATTATTATCTTCTTCACAATCTTGGAGTTACGAATTATGAAACCGCAAAAAAATTGGATAGTTTTGCATTTATTCAAAAGAAAAAAGAAGAGGGAAAGATAAGAAAAATCGGCTTCTCTTATCATGATTCTGCAGCATTGTTAGATGTGATTCTGACAGAACATCCAGAAGTGGAATTTGTTCAACTTCAGATTAATTATATAGATTGGGATAATGACAGTATTCAGTCACGAAAATGCTATGAAGTTGCAAATAAACATGGAAAACCAATTATAGTTATGGAACCAGTCAAAGGAGGTACTCTTGCAAATATTCCAGCGAAAGCTGCAGAAGTATTAAAAGCGTATCATCCTGACATGTCGATACCTTCTTGGGCAATTCGATTTGCAGCAAGTCATGAAGCTGTTATGATGGTATTAAGTGGTATGTCAGATATGGATCAGTTATTAGATAACACAGCATATATGCAAAAATTCATACCATTTGTAAAAGAAGAATTTGATATAATTAAAAAAATCGTAAAGATTATGAATGAATCAATCGTAATTCCCTGTACAGATTGTCAGTATTGTGTGGACGGATGTCCAAAAAATATAGCAATCCCCAAATATTTTGCATTGTACAACGCAGAGAAACAGTCTATCAATAAATTATTTTCAGCACAAGGCGCATACTATGCAAACTATATTAAAACATATGGCAAGGCATCTGATTGTATTGAATGTAAAAAGTGCGAAAAAAGCTGTCCTCAGCATATTGAAATAATCAAATTCCTAAAGGAAGTGGCAAAGACATTTGAGAAGTAACGAATAGAATAATGGAGGAAAGCAAAGATGACGATTACCCAAGTAAGTGAAAAATTTGACCTTTCTCAGGATACATTACGTTATTATGAACGCGTTGGACTAATACCACATGTAAACCGAAAAAAAAGTGGTGTTAGGGACTATACAGAAGAATCCTGTAAATGGATAGAATTAGCAAAATGCATGCGTTTAGCCGGAGTGCCAATAGAAAATCTGATTGAATATTGTGTTCTTACGCTACAAGGAGACTCGACCATAACAGCTAGAAAAGAACTTTTGGTAGAAGAGCATAAGAAGCTTGTTGGAAAAATGGAAGATATGAAAAAAACATTAGACAGACTGAATTATAAAATAGATAGATATGAAAAGGCAGAAGTGACAGGTGTTTTGTCCTGGAGCTAGTAGAGAAGTGATTTGTATTAGCATTATAATAGCAGTATTATAAAAATAGCAAGATTATGATAACAAAATGCCAAAGCGGAGGTAATGATGGAAACATATGATATATTAGCACAAGTGAAAAGTGGGGATATTTCTATTGAAGAAGCAGAACAATATTTTCGCAAAAAACCATTTCTGGATATGGGATACGCAAAATTGGACACACATAGAAAAGTAAGATCTGGATTTGCTGAAGTGATCTTTTGTAGTGGAAAATCAGATGTCCACTTGTTGAACATATTTGGAAAATTATATGAGGAAGATGGCGAGGTATTTGGTACTAGAGCAACGGTAGCACAATATGAACTCATTAAAAAAGAATATCCGAATGTTCAATATGATGAAATATCCAGAATTATTAAGATTGAAAAACCAGATAAGAAAATGGTTGGAAAAATTGCCATTTGCTCAGCTGGTACCGCGGATATTCCGGTTGCAGAAGAGGCAGCACAGACGGCAGAGTATTTTGGATCTCATGTGGATAGGCTTTATGATGTTGGAGTTTGTGGCCTTCATAGAATTTTGTCACAGATTGATATACTGCAAAGCGCGAATTGTATCGTTGCAGTAGCAGGGATGGAAGGTGCACTTCCAAGCGTGATTGGCGGTTTGGTAGATAAGCCAGTCATAGCAGTTCCAACATCAATCGGTTATGGTGCAAGTTTGAATGGGATATCGGCACTTTTGACTATGATTAATTCCTGCGCAAATGGAATTGCAGTGGTTAATATTGATAATGGATATGGAGCAGGATATATGGCAACCCAGATAAATAGATTAGGAGTCAAGGGTATGAAAGATTTATGATTTTTTATACTCGAGTTTTGTGACTGTGGCATAAAATTAAGATGCGCAAAGACAGCGTAGAAATGAGGATAAATATGAGCAATACCTTATATTTAGAATGCTATTCCGGAATTAGCGGGGATATGGCAGTGGCTGCACTTCTTGATTTAGGAGCAGATCAGAGTGTTTTAGAGAAGGCACTTGCAAGTTTATCGCTAGATGGATTTGAAATAAAAATTAGCAGAGTTAAAAAAGCAGGACTTGATGTATGTGACTTTAATGTTTTATTAGATGAAAAGCATGAAAATCATGATCACGACATGAATTATCTGTATGGAGAAGAACACCACTCAGACATAGAATATAGTAACAATGAGCATGTTCATGATACGAAATACCCTCATGATACTGAACATCATCATCATGACGCTGAGCAGCAACATGAAGAACATCATCACACGCATGACTCTGAACACCATCACGAGGAACATCATCATGATTCTGAGCATTCTCAAGAGCATGCGCATAGAGACTTACCACAAATTTTGGATATAATAAAAATGGCAGATATTACAAATAATGCAAAAGTATTGGCAAGTCGTATTTTCACAATTATTGGAGAGGCTGAATCAAAGGCACATG
>Ga0302170_10000540_pt1 | contig 15049 bp, 12 predicted proteins | sample I_Fen_N2_1_FD_193492 | JGI IMG/M metagenome (GOLD analysis project Ga0302170, IMG submission 193492) | Peat permafrost microbial communities from Stordalen Mire near Abisko, Sweden - I_Fen_N2_1 | ecosystem: Environmental > Terrestrial > Soil > Wetlands > Permafrost | place: Sweden: Abisko...
TTAACGGATATTGAATAAGGGCTAAGATGCCTAGAATACCGATCATGGTAAACCACAGAAACATAATTTTACCAAAAGGTTTACCGAGTCGCGCTGTTCCTAAAGGCTGAACGAGAAAGATTCCTAATATGATCGCTATGGTTATAGGAACTATCGGGATGGAAGGTATTAATGTATTGAGTCCTTCCACTGCCGACATTACAGTAATAGAAGGAGTGATGATTCCATCGGCCAACAAGGTGGCTGCTCCAATAAGTGCGATAATGTAGGTCCATCGGTATTTTTGTCGGATTAAAGCGAACAACGACAAGATGCCTCCTTCTCCACGGTTATCGGCTCGTAGTGTTACAATTACGTATTTAACGGTAGTCTGCAAAGTTAGCGTCCAAATGATACACGAAATAGCTCCAATGATGTAATCTGGATTGGAACGCATTCCTTGCGGCAATCCATTGACAATGGCTTTCATTACATATAAAGGAGAAGTTCCAATATCTCCATATACGATTCCAATAGCCATAAATATGCCCATCATACCAAAGGGGACTTTATATTCCTGTTTCATTCTATTTTTCTTTATTTAAACTTTTCTTTATTTTAAAACGGTGCAAAAGTACACAAAAAACACTACATGATGATGCAAAGATGGTTAAAAGATTATTTCGATGTCTCGTTTATTACAGAATTACATGAATTTTATTTATTTGTAGCTAGTTATATCTGAATTTTGCTTGTGCTTTTTTCCTTTTCTCAGTTTTTTATTAATGCAATTACCGTCCAAAGAGTGGATATTATCCACTCTTTGGACGGTAACTTTTATAAGGGATGAATTAGATTCAACTTTCTTTTTCTTCCTTTAAGAGATCCTCACCCAAATGGGTTTTGGCTTCGCGATTTTCTCGTTCTTGAATCTCTTTGGTTTTGTTGCTGTACATGATGAGTCGTAAAGAGTGGTCGTATGTGAAATAACTCCATACCCAGTTGATCAGCACGATGATTTTGTTACGTACTCCTAAGATAGAACGTAAGTGTACGAGTAGCCAAATAGCCCAAGCGAGCCATCCGTCAAGCTTGATTTTCCCTAAATCAGCAACTGCACGGTTACGACCTACTGTAGCCATAGAGCCAAGATCACGGTAAGAGAATGGTACTAGCTCTTCATCAGCTTCTAGTCGTTTGAGGTTTTTCGCAAGACAACGAGCTTGCTGAATTGCTACTTGTGCTAGCTGTGGATGTCCACCGGGGTAGTGTGGGTCAGTTGTTTGTATAGATTGGTCACCGATAGCGAATACATTATCTAAGCCCATCACACGATTATACTGGTCTACCTTTATACGAGCTCCTCTGCCTAACAAATCGGGGTCCATATTGCCGATAGGAACGGCGGTAACACCACTTACCCATATAAATGAACGAGAAGGGATGCATTCTCCGTTTGCAAGCATTACCTTATGATCTTTGTAATCAATCACTTTTTGGTTCAGCAATACCTCCACTCCCATTTCTAATAGGAACTTATGTGAAGATTCGGAGGCTTCTTTCGACATGCCGGAAAGTAATCGATCCGCTGCTTCTATAAGGTAAATTTTCAAATCTTTGCTATCCATCTCGGGATAATCCTTTGAGATGACAAATTGTTTCATCTCAGAGATTGCTCCTGCGATTTCTACGCCGGTAGCTCCTCCTCCTACGATCACGACATTTAGTAGCTCACGCTTCTCTTGTTCGGTAGCGCAGGTTATGGCACGTTCGTAGTTCGAGAGTAGGGCATTACGTAATCCCATTGCTTCGGATACGTTCTTCATCGGAATAGCGACCTCTTCAATGTGCTTATTTCCAAAAAAGTTAGAAGTCGTTCCTGCTGCAAAAACAATATAATCGTATTCTACTTTTCCGATAGAAGTTTGTATGAGGTTCTTTTCAGGAAAAATTGATCTTACCTCAGCTAATCTGAAATAAAATCGTTCGCGATCTTGGAAAATTTTTCGAAACGGGAAAGTGATAGACGAAGGTTCCATACCCGCGGATGCAACCTGATAAATCAAGGGTAAGAACTGGTGATAATTGTTCTTATCAATTAACACGACCTGTAGTGGCAAGTTTTTTAACTTGTTCGCTAATTCAAGTCCTCCTAATCCACCTCCGACAATGATTAGGCGCTTGTGATGTGTGTGAGGTATATTAAAACTCATTCTACCTTAAATATTGTATTTTTTTTACTTATTTTGAGACTTCCTGTAATAGCCTATTATCCTATTGATGCCACAAAAGTACAAAAAAAAAGTGAAATGCATTATTTTTTTTACAAATTGTTTGAAATTCTATATTTAATTTTGTATTTTTAGAATAAAGACGGTACTAAAATAGAACTTTATAAAGAGAGGCTTTGTTTCGCACAAAAAAGATGAATAAAAAGACTTTTAAAGATATACTAAACTCTTGGGTGCGTTTATACCCATACTGTGGTATTTCAAGAAAGTTAAAAAGGCCTTATCTTTGCACCATCGAAAGATTGCGGCAATTTGAGACAGATGGTGAGAAGCTTCACCCTTAAAGCATTTATAACGACGCAAACATTTTATATAATTATTACGCTGATAGCCTTGAAATCTATACATCCTTTTTACTATTGTTTTTTTAGTAATAATGAAGTCTAGATTGTTGTTTAAGAGGGCGTGTAAAAGTATTTCACTTTTACACGCCCTCTTAATTTAAAGTTCGTTGAAGATTGCTTTATAAATCTCCTACATTACCTGATCTTTTTAATACTCCCCAGGTTTGCAATTCGCCCTTTATTGCTTTTTTGAAGCTTTTAAAAAGCACAACATACATGATCCAACGATAGCAGAATCGTTGTGGAATGAGCCAAATAAGCTTGCTTAAGTTCTCTTTTTCGAAGAAGAAGGCTACCACAGAAATGCTTATATCGACAAGCATAAACATTGCGTAGTAAATACCTATTTTAGCACCATTGCCGGAGAACAGACCGACTATCATAAACAAGTCTGCCAATGGAGAAAAGAATGGGATGATAAACTGAAAAATCAGCATATTGGGCATTGCCCAGAGCCCTAATCCTTTGTATTTCTTATCGAACAATGTATCGCGATGTTTCCAAAAGGTTTGCATTACACCAAAACTCCAGCGGGTACGCTGCTTAACGAATTGTCTCAAACTCTCTGGAGCCTCCGTTACAGCAATGGCGCGATTTTCGTTTTCAATGGTATAGCCTGCTCTTAGAATGCGTATCGTTAAATCGCAGTCTTCAGCTAAAGTATCGGTGGTAAATCCTCCGGCATCTTCTAGAGCAGATGTTTTAAAGGCACCAATAGCTCCGGGTACTACTGTGATAGCATTGATATTTGCATAAGCCAGACGGTCGAAATTTTGACTGGTGGTATATTCTATGGCTTGCCATTTGGTAAGTAAGTTGATTTGATTGCCTACTTTTACATTACCGGCTACCGAACCTACTGGATTTGAACTGTCTTCTGCTAGGAAATGCTGTATCATCAAATTGACTGCATTGGGGTACAGCTTGGTGTCGGCGTCAATACAAACTACGTAGGATGCATCGGTTTGCTGTATGGCGTAGTTCAAAGCCGAGGCTTTACCGCCATTCGGTTTTGTGAATATTTTCACTTGCTCATTATCACAAAAAGCATCGTACACCTTTTGGTAGGTTTTATCTTTACTTCCGTCATCTACAAAGATGATGTTGAAATTAGGATAAGTCTGCTGCAACAAGTTTTTCAATGAGGAAACAGCGTTGACTTCTTCATTATAGCCTGGCACAATGATAGAAACGAGAGGCGTTTCAGTAGGTACAGAATCTTTATAAGATAGTTCTTTTCGTCTTTCTCTTATGGTTAGTATGGTCATGAAAATTAATCGGCCTATTCCCAAAATGATAAAGAGGATGAATAAAGAAGTTAAAAAGTTACTAATCCAATAGGTTAGGGTAGCTAACGCTAAGTTGGATTGCATGATATAATATTCACTGCCTTTTGGTACAGAAGGCATTAGTTGCTGTTTGTTTTTATGAAGTATAGTAGAAAGATCGGTAAAGGTATATCCTCTTTTCTGAAAATATTCAATGATCATAGGAAGTGCTTTTACTGTTTCTTGTCGTGTTTTTCCTCCGGCGTCGTGCAGTAAAATGATATTTCCTCTCTTTTCTTTTATTGCTTTGACCACTCGATTGAAAATAGTTTCCGCTGTGATACCTATTTGCCAGTCTTCAGGGTCAATATTTTCTCCAATATCCAAGTAATTTTGTTGTCTAGCCAATGCTACAGGTACTATTTCTTCCATCGTACCAGGTTCGCTATCTGCATTATAAGGTGCTCTGAAAAGAATTGTACTATGTCCGGTTATACATTCAATTAAAAGGCGTGTCAGTTTAAACTCAATAGAGGCTCTTTCTGGTGATATGTTGGCAACATTTCGGTGTGTAAAGGTGTGATTACCTATTAAGTGCCCTTCTTTATAGATTCTTTTTACTAGTGGTAGATTTTTTTCCGCTTGTAGCCCTACCACGAAAAATGCGGCAGGAACATGATATTTAGCTAGAATGTCAAGAATCTGAGGCGTATAGGTTTCGTCAGGACCATCGTCGAAAGTTAAAAGCAGTTGCGATTGTGGAGCTTCTCCATATTTTCGAACTTGGTAAGTACTAGGGATCTTTATATAATGCTCTTCTGAAATAAGCATGTCGGCACTATCTATTTCCGCACTTATTTTCCCGGGATGAGGAGTGTTCAGCACATCTAGCACCTCTCCATCACCGATGTAGTCGATGTCGTTTACCATCTTTACATCTTCTATGTCCTTTCTCGGAATTCTCTTAGCTCCATCTCTAGAGAGGTCTTTATTGTAAAAGGTCCACACACGGTTGTCTTCACTGCCCAGTCGCCAAATGCCAAACCCAGCCAATCCGTACTCAACTCCGAATCTCATTGTGTTGAAATGCGTAGCTGCATCTGTGAAATAAACCCTATGTACATTCTTTTTGTCGTCTTTGTAGGCGTACGTCAAGTTGTATGTGTTATTGTCGAACTTGATGGCCGATTTGCTGGCCGATGCTCTTGACAATGCTTGTTGATAAGTAAGGTTAGAGTTCTGACTTAAATTAGTCGACCAGTCGTAACCAAAAGCTCCTAAGCCAAGTACGATTTTCTCTGCAGGTATTTTATCGGCTAATTCGTCGACGGCTGCTTCAGTCCATTTCTGTGAACTGATAGGCCCCGGATCGCTATCGGAAGAGTACTCATCGTAAGCCATAAGGAAAAGATAGTCATCGTATTTAGCCAGTTCTTTTACGTTGTAGTCGGTATTAAAAGGCATAATATCTTGAGTTACCAATAGTCCTTTTGCATGGAACGCGGTAGCAAACTCTTTTACGAACTGAATTAAGTATTCATCATTATCCTCGTCCAATGATTCAAGGTCGAGATTAATTCCAACAAATTTATGTTTTAGGCATTGTGCTAAGACCTGTTGAATTACTTTTTTCCTTTTTTGAGGATTGTGTAGGATGCGGCCGATTGCCTCCGATCTGAACTCACGATCGAAGTTATTACTCAACATTGGCATAACGGGGGTACCGCTTTTTCTCATTAAGTTATATCCTTGCCAGTCGACATTTGTTTTTAGCTCATCTGTTTTGGGGTCGATAAAGAACCACTCAGGCATTATAAGGTTGAGATTCCGAATATTTCGTTTCAACGAAAAGAATGATTGTGGGTCCCAAGCGACGTAGAATGCTGAACGAATTCCTGCCGGGAATCTGTTCCATGAGTTTATCGTTTTATCGGTATCTGAATTTAAAGTTCCTGCACTATTCTTTTTCTGACGATCTATTTTATTGCGTTTTTCTTTCTCGTAGTTCGTATGTAGCTTTTTATCGGCTATAAAGTGTCTGAAACCTTTGTATTCTTTCGATAGTTTGGTCTCTTGCAAAAAGGGTTTGGAAGCTGTTATTACACTTTCGTAATCTTGTCTGAAAGGAAGGTTTGGACTCCTGTCGATGAAAAGCATAATGATCAAGGCTGCGATTAGAATGGTCGCAATGAAAAGTAGAAGCCTTATGCTCCATTGGAACTTTTTCCATCTTGAGGTACTCTCTGTTTGAAACACTTGTTTGCCCATATAAAACTATATATCTATTTTATTAATAACACTTGATGGTTTGTCGTATTAAAAATGCGGCCTGCAAAAGTAGTACTTATTTTTCAAATAAACTTTGAATTCTTGTTCTTTTGTGTTTTTTTTATTCATCTACTTCATTTTATGCACTTCAATTTAAGTTTTAATGCGTATCTTTGTCGAGTTAACAAACTGCTTTATTAGCATTCTAGGAATTTATAAAAAAATATATATATGAGATCAAAAGACTTAAAACCAGCCGGGCAGGCAAAGATATTAGTAATAGGTGAAGATTCCAATTTGCAATGGTCGGATACAGCAACTGCGGTGGCCATGTTTGCCGATTATTATTTTCGCAGCTTCCCGGAAGATCATGGTGAACGAAGCCGCAATGTGGAAGCACGTAACTTGTTTAATCACCTTTCTTATGTGACTCTATGTACTGTTAAGCCTGATGAAATGTATATTACCAACTTATGCAACGATTATGTAGAGCCGGCTCCAAAAGGAAAGAGAGTATTGATTCCTGAGGAAAAAGCGATAAAAGGGCTGGATCATATAAAATGGGTATTAGATCAAAATCCTTCTATTGAGTTGGTTTTGTCGATGTCATTACAAACAAATTATTGGTTGCAACGTCTTGGCTTTTATGGTGGTGATGATGCTTTTTTACATGGTGGCCAACCTCGTCGTAAAGGTCTGGAATGTATTCAGCCTTATTATCAACCGGTAGATGGCAAAGTATTCAGAGCTATTTGTGGAACTATTTATGAGGCAAAGGATCATCCTGTAAAGGTAATTCCTATACTTCCGGCAAAAAATTTCCCCTTGAACGATAAGGATTATGAACTTTATCATAATTCGTATGAGAAAATTAGAGATTACTTTACGGCTAAAAAATAATCTTTAGCCTGTATTAAGAGATTAATCTACGCTTAAAGAAATTACAAAAATAATACAAACGCCCTCATTTCACAAAAATAATCATTATGTAATCAGATTGTAATATCGCCTTAACGAACTTGAAATAATAGCCCTCTATCTTTGTACCCAGAATAAACAAAAAACTATGAAGATGTTTAGATTGAATCATTTAATGATTGCAGCTGTGGCTATAGTGATGACTGCATGTGGAAATGGGCAGAAACAAAAAGGTGAGTCGACTTTAACTGGTGCCGGGGCTACTTTTCCATTGCCTTATTATACCTTGGCTTTCAAAACTTATCAGGATGCCAATAAGGTAGAAATAACATACGGCGGTATTGGCAGTGGAGGTGGAATTCGAAGCTTAAAAGATAAGGTCGTTGACTTTGCAGGTAGCGATGCTTTTTTAAGCGACGAGGAAATGAAGCAAATGCCTTCTGTGGTGCATATCCCGACCTGCATGGGTGCGGTAGTACTTGCCTATAATTTGCCTCAGGTAAAGGATCTTAAATTAACCGGCGATATTGTAGCTGACATTTATTTGGGTAAAATTACGAAATGGAACGACTCACGACTAGTTGCTGTGAATCCGGGAGTAAGTTTACCAGATAAAAAAATAGCACCCGTATATCGTTCTGATGGTAGCGGAACAACCTATATCTTCAGCGATTACTTAACTAAGGTGAGCCCCGAATGGAAAGCAAAAGTGGGTACCGGAAAATCTTTGAAATGGCCTGTGGGACTTTCTTCGAAAGGAAATCCAGGGGTGTCTGGTACCATTAGTCAAACAGAAGGAGCTATTGGCTATGTAGGATCTGAATATGCATTTGCACAAAAACTTGCTTCTGCGCAATTGAAGAATACTGCGGGTAAGTTTGTGGCTCCAAGTGTGAAAAGTATTTCAGCAGCAGCAGACATTGCACTTCCTGCGGATACTCGTTGCATGATTACCAATTCATCAGCACCGGAGGCTTATCCAATCAGCTGCTTTACTTGGATTTTGCTATATAAAGAGCAAGATTATAACAAACGTTCTTTGGCTCAGGCTGAATCTACTATAAAGTTAATTAGCTGGATGTTGGATGATGAGGCGCAAAAAATGACCTCAAAGGTGAATTATGCTCCGCTTCCAGTTAGCGTAATAGCTAATGCAAAAGAACTTCTGAAAACAGTTACTTACAAGGGGCAAGCGCTTCTTAAATAAAAAAGCGAAAAAGAGATGAAAGATCTTTTGTTTAAACGCTTATTGCTGATATGCTCTTTGCTGATTTTATTTATCAGTGGTGGAATGATCTATGCTCTCGTAACGGGAGCATGGAGTTCCTTCCTTCATTTCGGCTTTTTTAATTTTATATCTTCTTCTGCGTGGGATCCTACGTCGGGAAGTGAAAATTATGGAGCGTTAATCTTTATTGTAGGCACGGTGCTAACTTCTTTTTTGGCACTTCTGCTTTGTATTCCTTTTTCCCTTCCTGTAGCCTTGTTTATGGGTGAATATTTCAAAGGGAAAAAGATATCTTCGGTGATTTCTTCGGTGATCGATTTATTGGCGGGCATCCCATCGATAGTATATGGATTATGGGGATTTTATACGTTGAGGCCATTTTTGATGGAAACGGGTATCTCGGAACAAGGTTTTGGAGTACTTACTGCCGGAATAGTGTTGGCCATTATGATTGTTCCTTATGCTGCTTCTTTGAGTTGCGAATTTATAAAGATGGTTCCGAACGATTTGAAAGAAGCTGCTTACAGCTTGGGAGCTACTCGTTTTGATGTAATTCGTTTAGTGTCGTTTCCTGTTGCAGGATCGGGAATCTTTGCAAGCTATATACTCGCTTTAGGTCGCGCATTGGGTGAAACCATGGCGGTGACAATGTTGATTGGTAACACCAATTTGATACCGACTTCAATTACAAGTACCGGAAATACCATGGCGAGTATTATTGCGAATCAGTTTGGTGAAGCAGACGGGCTAAAATATAGTTCGTTGATTGCGATTGGCTTATTGCTGTTCCTGATCACTGCGGTCATAAACTTTATCGGAAAAATGATTATAAAAAGATTTACAGCATGAAGGGAATGAATGCACTTAATTATAGAGTTCTTAAGGACCGCTTGTTCTTTGGAATGATTTGCCTCTTCTCTTGGTTGACTGTGGTTCCGCTTTTTGCCATTATTTGGGAGTTGGGAAAGAAAGGATTGAAGCAGATTAATTTCGATTTCTTTACGAAAGTAGCTCCTAGTACATTGGATGCAATGTTGGCCAAAGGAAGTGGTGAAGTGATTCCCGGAGGTATTGCCAATGGTATAATGGGTACTTTACTGATGGTGACTCTTGCTGCTTTGGTAGCTATTCCGGTTGGTATTTTCTCTGGTATCTATTTGGCTGAAAAGCCTAAAACATTTTATTCGGGAATTATTCGATTCTTGACCGATTTATTGCAGGGTACCCCATCTATTGTTATCGGTATTATAGCGTATGCTTGGGTGGTAAAGCCTTTGGGAGCTTATTCGGCTTTGGCAGGAGCTACTGCTTTAGCTATTATGATGTTGCCTCTAATTGTACGCTCTACCGAAGAAACGCTCCGTATGCTTCCTATAAGTTTGAAGGAAGCAGCCTTGGCACTTGGAGCTCCTTATTGGGCAGTGATGTTAAAGGTAATGCTTCCCTCTGCATTTGGAGGTTTGTTTACGGGCATATTGTTAGCTGTTTCGCGAGTAATGGGAGAAACCGCTCCGCTGATGCTTACGGCGTTAGGAAGTACAATGATAAACTGGGATGTAGTTAGTCCAACGAGTGCAGTGCCACTTCTGATTTGGGAATTCTACAACGACCCGAACTTAGTGGATATGATTTGGAGCTCTTCTCTTTTCTTGATGATGCTCATCTTTATATTAAATTTAATTGCAAAACAAGTAGCTAAAAAATGGAGAATACAATAAAAAAGACGATACAAAATCCAGTTTTACAGTTCAAGGATTTGTCGGTGTCTTATGTACCGGGAAAGAACGCAGTAAATATGGTTAATGCCGATTTAAAAGAGAACAGAATTACGGCCATTATGGGTCCTTCCGGATGTGGAAAAAGTACTTTGCTGCGTGCCGTAAACCGAATGCATGAACTTTATCCTGATATTAAAATTACAGGAGAAATATTGTTGAAAGGGGAAAATATCTTGAAGATGAACCCAATGGAAGTAAGATGTAAGGCCGGAATGGTATTTCAACGCCCTAATCCTTTCCCAACAATGAGCATTTATGAAAATGTGATTGCCGGATATTCTTTGAATAATGTCCATTTCCAGAAATCGCAACGAGATGAAATCGTAGAAACGAGTTTACGTAATGTGGGATTATGGGATGAGGTAAAAGATTCTCTCACGAAGAAAGGAACTTTTCTGTCAGGAGGACAACAGCAACGTCTTTGTATTGCTCGTGCTGTGGCTTTAAAGCCGGAGGTATTATTGATGGACGAGCCAACTTCGGCACTCGATCCGATTGCTACGAACCACATCGAACAATTGTTGTTAGAATTGAAAAAGCAATTTTCGATTGTCATTGTGACCCATAATATGTCGCAGGCTGCTCGTATTTCGGATATGTCGATGTTTATGTATTTGGGTGACTTGATTGAATATGATGATACTAAAATCATGTTTACAAATCCTAAAGATAAACGTACGGAAGAATATCTTAATGGTCAATTTGGATAATTAAAACATTTAGAATCAATGAATAATGTGTTAAAAGATAGATTCTTTACTAGAGTCTTCGACGATTTTAAAGTGATGTCACTAGTGGTGATGAAACAAGTTGAACTGGTAAAACAGCTCATGGATGGAAAAATGGATGAATCAATTTTTACTGAGATTTATCACAATGAACGCATCCTTGATAGTTTGGATGTAAAGCTGCGTAAAGAGATCGTAAATGCGATTGTACTTTATAGTCCGAGAGCGACCGATTTGCGTCAAATAATGTCGAACTATGATATTACTGCTTATGTGGAACGGGTTGGCGATTTAATAATGAATATCGCGCATTTCCTCAAAACAATGGATTTGAAGGGCGAAGTATATCTTTGTTATAAGGGGAATTTAGCTATGCTGTTCACTATATCAGCTTCGATGATTGAGGATTCGATTCGCTCTTTTAGCGATGAGGATAATATATTGGCTCGTGACATCATTCAGAAAGATGATGCAGTGGATTCGCTCTACTATAACATAACGAAGAGTTCGCATGTTGATTTTGCGGGTAGAGTATTGGAAGAACAACAGTTGAATGATTTAATTTGCGTCAACAATATAGCTTATAATATTGAACGTATTGGTGACAATGCCACTAATATTGCTGAGGCTGCTATCTTTGTAGCAGAAGGTCTTGATATCAAGCATGCTAAAATGAAAGCTGAGGAAGAAGAAGCTGCAAAATCAGCACAATGAAACTTATCGATCGACTGATTGTATCGGTCGATTAATTGTTGTAACAGTAAATGGGGCCTATGTAGGGCCCCATTAAATTTTATACTCCCAAAAGTAGGTTTTTAAGTTGGAATGCATTATCTTTGTAGCCCCAATATGAAAAGAAAACATGGAAGAGATCCGAAAAAACCCTCGTCGCCCTCGTCAACGTAAGACGGAAGTGCAGATGCCCCAACAGTCGGAATATGGTAAGTTGCCTCCTCAATCGAAAGAACTTGAGGAAGTTGTACTTGGTGCGTTGATGCTTGAAACGGATGCCTATCCTTTAGTAAGCGAGATACTTCGTCCCGAGTCGTTTTATGAGCATAATCATCAATTGATTTATCGTGCCATCGTAGAACTTGCAGCCGCACAGAAGCCTATCGATATCCTTACGGTAACCGAGCAACTTCGTGTAGATGGAAATCTGGAAGAAGTAGGAGGAGGGTTTTACATTGCTCGCCTTTCTAGTTTGGTAGCTTCTGCTGCTCATATTGAATATCACGCACGTATCATTGCACAGAAATATCTTGCACGTGAGTTGATTCGTTTCTCCAGCATGGTGCAGAGCAAGGCATTCGATGAGACGAACGACGTAGACGACTTGATGCAAGAAGCAGAAGGTTCTCTTTTTGAGATTTCGCAGCGTAATCTCAAGAAAGACTATATGCAAATCGACCCGATTATTCATGAAGCGTATGAACTGCTAAAGAAAGCAGCTGCCCGTACCGATGGATTGAGTGGGTTGGAAAGCGGATTCCATGCTTTAGATAAGATGACGGCAGGATGGCAAAATTCAGACTTAATAATCATTGCGGCTCGTCCTGCAATGGGTAAGACGGCTTTTGTACTTTCGATGGCTAAAAACATAGCAGTCGATTTCCGCAATCCGGTAGCCGTATTCTCACTTGAGATGAGTAATGTGCAGCTGGTAAATCGTTTGATATCGAACGTCTGTGAAATACCAAGTGAAAAGATCCGTTCCGGACAATTAGCCCCTTATGAGTGGCAACAGCTTGATATGAAGCTCAAGGCACTTGTGAATGCACCACTTTTTGTAGACGATACCCCTTCTTTGTCTGTATTTGAACTTCGTACAAAGGCGCGACGTTTAGTGCGAGAACATGGAGTGAAAATCATTATCATTGACTATTTGCAGCTAATGAATGCAAGCGGTATGGGTTTCGGTTCCCGTCAGGAGGAGGTGAGTACAATCTCACGTTCGTTGAAAGGATTGGCCAAGGAATTGCAAATTCCAATTATCGCCCTTTCCCAGTTGAATCGTAGTGTAGAAACTCGTGACCCCAAGGAAGGCAAGCGTCCACAGTTGAGCGACCTGCGTGAGTCAGGAGCCATTGAGCAGGATGCCGATATGGTGTGCTTCATTCATCGCCCTGAATATTATAAGATTTATGAAGACGAACATCAAAATTCGTTGCGTGGAATGGCAGAGATTATCATTGCCAAGCATCGTAATGGTGCAGTGGGCGATGTGCGTTTAGCCTTTAAGGCTGAGGTCGTTTCGTTCCGTAACCCGGAGGAAGGAGCGTATAGTTCTGTTTCTACTACAGAGGATATTGGACTTGTAGGTAGTAAGATAAATTCAACTGCAATGTTAGGTGCTCCACCTACTCCTGATGATCCTTTTGGGCCACCGATGAATGATTTACCTTATTGATAGAAAGATAAAAACATAAAAAGGATAGCCGAATAAAATAAGATATTTGGCTATTCCTTTTTTTGAAATTTGATCTGAGTAGTCTTTTTAATAGGCTTTTTTATAAAGCTCTAGAATGATTTCTTCCGTAACTTCGCGAGGGTTACCCGGTGTACATACATCCGCAATCGCTTGAGCAGCTAAGCGGGGAAGATCTTTCTCTTGAATGCCTAGCTCTCTTAATTTCTGAGGAATACCAACTTTTATACTTAACTCACGTACCGCTTTGCAAGCAGCAGCAGCAGCCTCTTCGAGGGTCATGCCCGGTACGAATACATCCATCGCTTTGGCAATGTCAACGTATTTAGAAAGGGCAGCAGGAGCATTGAATTCCATGATTAGCGGCAGTAAGAGCGCATTCGCTACTCCATGAGGAACATCGAAGATTGCTCCAAGTGGATGAGCCATGCCGTGTACAACGCCAAGGCCGACGTTTGAGAAAGCCATACCGGCAATATATTGCGCTACAGCCATTCCGTTGCGTGCTTCAGTATTATTTGGTTCTGCTACAGCAGTCTCAAGATGGCGTGTAATCATTTCGATGGCCTTGATTTCGAACATGTCGCTCATTTCCCACGCACCTTTGGTGATTAACCCTTCAATAGCGTGAGTTAATGCATCTAACCCGGTAGCAGCTGTAAGGCCTTTGGGAAGTGTATACATCAATTCAGCATCGACAATAGCAATTGCAGGGATGTCGTTCGGATCTACGCAGACCATCTTCTTATGATTAACCTCATCGGTAATCACATAGTTTATAGTAACTTCTGCAGCTGTACCGGCAGTAGTTGGAAGGGCGATGATAGGCACGCTTTTTTTACGGGTTGGAGCTACGCCTTCTAAACTAACTACATCACTAAATTCAGGATTCTGAGTAATGATGCCGATGGCTTTTGAAGTGTCGATGCTAGAACCTCCGCCGATGGCGAGGATGAAGTCGGCACCGCTTTTAGCGAAAGCTTCTACTCCTGCCTTTACATTGCTGACAGTAGGGTTGGGCTTAATTTCAGAAAAGATTTCGTAGGGGATGTTTGCTCCTTCAAGTACATCAAGTACTTTCTGTGCAACGCCGAATTTTAGTAAATCTTTGTCGGTAGCAACAAAGGCTTTGGTTAGACCTAAGCGAGCGATCTCTTGAGGTAGTACTTCACGAGAACCAGGCCCGAAGTAAGAGACTTCGTTAAGAATAAATCTTCGTGTCATTTTGGAATTTTTCTTTTAGGGTTAATAATAAATACTTGTCTGCAAAGATAGCTTTTTTTTAGAAAACAAGTGCTGTTGGTAAGAAAATAAATCGAGTAAAGTATAAATATCTTCTACCTATTTATCTGCTTAATGTTTGTTTATTTTACTGCGTTTTGCTGCTTATAATATTTACAAGGTAATAAAAATTAAAGCCAATTGAGGCTATATAAAAAAAGCTGAAGGGTTTCTGAAGGGTTTGAACGGACTGTTCAGCCTTTTTGGCTTGTAACACAGGTTATTAAGTGCAATGCTGAAGGGTTGAACCTTTTTTTGGAAAAATGTTGTTTTACGAAGAGATTGGGACTTTTCAAAAAGTTAGAGAAAGAAAAAAGAAGTAATTCAGAAAGAAGTCAACTACTTTTAGGCTTTAGAAAAAATAAAGTCTATTTGTTTTAGAGATAGTAAATAATTTGGGCATTTGAATACTGTCTTATACTGAATACAGTTTACACAAATTAGTAACAAAAAAGTAGTGTAAAATGAAAATTCAGAAAAAGAAAGTTTACAAAGAGTACGATGATTCTTTCCGTCTTATGGTGGTATCGGATTATTA
>Ga0302170_10000543_pt1 | contig 15009 bp, 12 predicted proteins | sample I_Fen_N2_1_FD_193492 | JGI IMG/M metagenome (GOLD analysis project Ga0302170, IMG submission 193492) | Peat permafrost microbial communities from Stordalen Mire near Abisko, Sweden - I_Fen_N2_1 | ecosystem: Environmental > Terrestrial > Soil > Wetlands > Permafrost | place: Sweden: Abisko...
CAGTTTATAGTTTCCTTTATCCCTGGTGATTTGTGAACGAATTACCAGCTTTTTATTCTTATCATCATCAATAGACGAAATATTTGCCAGCAGTTTATTCCCGGTTAGTTTTCCATCCAACAGAAAGTTATCCAACTCAATCTGAGAGTTGGTTATGCTACTACTGGATAGTTTATAGTTTATGTTTGTTGAATCAGAATTGACATCCAACAACAGGTCATTCATTTCTGTGGTACCATACACCATTTTCGGGATACTGGCAGTCAGTTTCAAGTTATTTGTCAAACTATCATAACTACCTAGTATTGGTCCGGGAATAAATTCTTTTAACCCAGGAAAGAAAACTTCCGAGAGGATAGGATGATTGTGAAGTTCAATTTCAAAATTAAAATTCGACATTTCATTTTTTCCTTTTATAAGTTTAGCATCCGAGAACCTAAAATAATTATTCATAAAGTTACCCAACAGAGCCGGAAGTGCAACAGGTGATACAGCACCATTATATTTTATACCAATGATCGAACTTCGTATATCAATCTTACTCCTTTTAGGTTCATTGATTGATGCAATTAATAATGAATCAAGCTTGTATTTTTTAACACCATGAACCAGTATTATTTTTGAAATTCCTACTTTGCCATTTAGGCTCTTTAGACTTCCTCCTTTCAGGTTAGCCGAAGCTTCCATGCTAACCCGCAGATCATCTTTTGACAGATTTAATTTCTGCAGATCGGCACCCTGAACCGCCAAATTAAATTTATAACTTTCAAGGCCCTGATTTAAATTTACAAGACCATCAAAATCCAGCATTACATTTTTATCCTTCAGGTCAACCTTTCCTTCAAACTCCTGACCGGTTACTTTCCCGTCTATCTTTAGGTTATGGTAGGTGTACTTGTTCAGGTAGATCTGCGTAACCTCGGCTACCATATTTGCCTGGATAGTCTTTTTATCTAATCCATGACCGTCCACACTAGCTGTCAGGGATACAGGTCCATACATGGCCTTATCTTTCATTAGACTGCCCAGATTGAAGTCGGAAACGCTTAGGTTACCGCTAAAGTTCTCATCCGTATCTATGCTTGCATGAAGGCCTGCAGTACCAAAACTGCTGGTAAGCGCAAGGGTGGTTACAAACGACCGTATCTTTCCATTGAATGAAGCCTGAATAGCTATGTCCTTTGGAAGTTCTATGTTTTTGGGAATTGAAGAACCTACCATCATTTCAAGATCCTGTTTGCCTGAAGTCAATTGCAGGTTTGGAAAATTAAAAGTAGCTGTTTCTGCTTTCGGTAAGCCTGTGATTACAAAATCAGTTTTCAGAAGCGTATTAGTACCTGTTTTAATAATCAGATTTTTTCCTGTCAGATTATTCACGTGCCCAGTCAGGACACCTGTCATTGTCGTAATATTCTTTCTATTTTTAAAAAAAGGTTGCTTGATAAGTTGTGGATTGAAATAAAGTATATCGTTATTTTTGATACTCACTTTTTTCATATCCACATTCAGGGATAGTGTTGGTAGGGACTCTTTTAATGACTTTATAGAAGCAAATCGTAATTTCACATTAGCGTCAAACAAGGAATTAGATGTTCTTACTTTTATATTCTTAGCTGACAGGGAATGCTTATCCATGCTAAAATCAGTCTCAAATTTAGTAATGATAAAGTTATTCTGATCAATTGCATTGAATTTTAGGATCTTTGCTTTCGTTTCAGCAGATGAGTAAAAGATATCCTTTGCTTTTAATGAAAAGAACTTCAAATACAAATGATTTGCATCAAAAGCATTCTTGACAATTGGTTTATTTGTCACCTGATAACCCAATGAATTATCCAGCATGTCAACATGTTGAACTGCTACTTTCCAATCACTTTTTATTGGATGACTAGTGCTGCCTGTTTTTACTATTGGAGATGATGATTCTACGATATTGTATTGAATCTTGCTCTTTGACAAGGATACCTTATCCAGAGAAACCTTTTCTTTCTCCAGATCCACTAATCCATCCTTTAATTCAAACTTGTTGATGGCAGCGATAACAGACATTCTACCAACTAAATCACTGTAATGAACCGCTGAATTATAAATACGAATGTTTTTAGCAGTTAGTTTGGGTGAACGTCCTTCCGACTTGTTCTGTTTCGGACTCTTCGATTCTTTTACCTGAACATTTGCCCGTAAACTTTCAATCAGCAAATCATCAATTTCATAGCTAGATTTTTTAATATCAATCTCATCCATCTTCAGTTTTAAAGTCTTGAGATTAGCAATGACATTTATTCCACCATATTCGTCATTAAAATGAAACCTTATATTTTTAAGGCTAACACGATCAACACTGAATTTCCATTTGGAAGGCGTTTTTTCAACCGGTTTGACTTTATTCGTGGTATCGGCAAAAGCAGTTAGCAGAAAATTAAAATTGTACAAAGAATCAGTTGAAGTCCGGTTAAGATGAAGGGTAGCATCTTCCAATGCAAAAGAACTGACATCTATTTTGCTAAACAATAAGTCAGAAAGCCCAATATTTACTTTTACTGCACCGGCATATACCAGTGTGTCTTTTTTAAGATCTTCCAGATAAAGGCCTTTCAATACAACTGTTTTTGGGAAAGATATGCTTACATTCTTTATCTCTACCCTAGTATGGGTTTTGTCACTTACAAACGACGTGGCCGATTGTACAATCCTGGTTTGAATAGACGGAAATTGGATAAGAAGTGTAAGTATGATGAATAAAAGTACGAAGATACCAACCACCCATAAGATAGCTTTTAAAGTCTTCTTTAAAAGGGATTTTACTTTATTCATTCTAATTTTATACTTACAGAAAAAGGAAATTTGACAATGACTATAAAGTCAACAGTTCGGAATCAAGTGCAGGGTAAATTGAATCAGAACCCAACGTGGAAGTTATATTCTGCGTAGAATTATTACAACCGAATGTAAAAAGGCCTTTTTGTCTATTTTTAATCAAGGTTGGACATGTGTTTGCCCATTGTTTTAAATTACGTACTCTAAAAACACCAAAATTTGCAGCTATATCCGTCTTCGACCTTTATTCTTTTGTCTTCCATCATTGTCATTTGTTCAATAATTACTTTCTACTCATAAAGACGCAACCTGTTTGTTAGTTGAATAATTTCGTCTTGCAAAGCATCTACGCGTTGCAACATATGAGATATAGTCTCAATACCTTCTATGTTAATATCCAATTCATAATAGAATCGTATGAATTTCTCCAACTGTTGGATTTGATCCACAGGAATAAATCCGGTCTCTTCAATCGTAGTAATTTCAATCAATCCAGTCTCTTTTAAAGAACTGATAAATGATATATCAATCTCGTGTTTTGCACAGAACTCATCGATGGCTATTAAATACTCTGTTTGCATATCTTTGATGTTTTACTAATTTTAACTATTTACTGTCAATTTTTACTACCTACTCCTTTTTACTGATTTTTGCCAACTCTTCAAAAAGTATTTTTTGCTTATCCGTTAAGTTTGTTGGTATTTTGATAGCATAAGTCACTTGCAAATCACCGAATTGCCCTTCATTTTTATAAACCGGGAATCCCTTGCCTTTCAAGTTCACTTTAGTTCCTTGTTGGGTTTCAGGCTTTACCTTCAGTTTTACCTTCCCATCCAACGTATCTATGGTTATTTCTCCACCCAACACGGCTGTATAAAGATCCAGTTCAACATTACAAAACAAATTATTACCTAATCTTTTAATCGTTGGATGATTGGCAACGGTAAAAGTAATATATAAATCACCATTTGGTCCGCCATTTACTCCTGGTCCGCCATGTCCTGATATCTTAATGATCTGGCCGTTTTCAACTCCTGCAGGTATAGTGATCCTAATATTATTCCCGTTTACCGATAAAGTCTGTTTGTGCGTTTTATAAGCGTCAATCAGGTCAAGATGAATCTCTGTGGTGTAATCTTCACCCCTATATTTTACTTGTCTTCCCCTACCGGCACCGGCACCACCGAACATGGATTCAAAGAAATCGGAAAAATCACTTTGAGATGATCCGCCAGAATAACTTTCCCTTTGCGAACCGGATGATTGCGACTGCTGATGTTTCTGATTCTCAAAATCATCCGCATGTTGCCAATCCTTGCCATATTGATCATATTTCTTCCGTTTTTCCGGGTCACTGAGCACTTCATTGGCTTCATTGATTTGCTGGAAATTAGTATTTGCATCCTTATTATTTGGATTCAAATCAGGATGATACTTTCGGGCAAGCTTGCGGTATGCATTCTTAACATCTTTTGGAGATGCTGTTTTTTCTATTCCTAATACTTTGTAGTAATCTATAAATGCCATTGTGAATTATGTTGATTTGATGAATGTCTATGTTACTATCTAAAAAGTATTAATTCATTCAAACTTATTAATTGTCTCTTATGGTTCGAATCAGACTAATCCCGGAAATGAAAAACACAAGTCCAAGGACGCCATAAATGATAACAGCCCTGATTGCATGTGTACCATTTGATAAATTAGCAAATAATACTGCTGTATATATCAGAGCAACTATGCCGAGTATGGTGAGCAATCCTCCAAAAAATCTCTTTATATTCATGTTGTATATTTCAATTGATCTTATGAAATTTAAATTCAAATCCAAAGTATGAAAAGTATTCAAAACAAAAGATATAAGATGATTTTCTTTTTGATACACTTTTCAAAGTATATTGTCTAATTAATTCACATAACCAGAACTTATAGTCTGACAAAATGAAATTCCTTTTTATCGGTACCAGCCATATAGTAATACCAAAATTGAGTGTCTTCTAGCCTAAGAATAAACAAAGTTCTCGAAGTCAGATTACTAGTACCTGTAATTTGTATTTCAGTATTGTTATTTTGAAAAGCCCATGTTCCTGTGCCTCCGAAAGTTAACCCCTGAGATGAATAGACACCATCTTTTGTATAAGCTTCCACAGACGAAAAAACCTGTGATGTACAATCCACTCCATTTATCTTGTAGTTATCCACTTTCCAAGCTTTCGATACCCTGTCAGAATTTGAAACTAATTTAAGAGTATTAGTTTCAGGATACTGGCTACAACTCTGAACTCCAACAAACAGTAGTATTATAGAAAAAATAAGTACAAATAGATTTCTTATATTTTTCATCTTCACTATTTAGTTTTGTGATTGAATTATGACAATGCAAAGATGAGGTTTTTACTGTTTTGACCAGTTACACAATTATTTAAATAAGTTACAACATTCTTATGTAAACTCAAGATTTACATTGGAATCAATAGAATAGCTCTTTATTAATAGTTAATTATACAACTCGTTTTTTACTCGTTTTTTTTAAGTAAAAGATCCACTTCAATTATAAAGTGATCTTTCTTTTTTTTGGTATGATCGTCCTATAATTCTTTGTAAAAAGGATAATCTGTATATCCCTTTTCTCCAGGGGTATAAAACAGATCCATTTTGAGTTCTTTTGACAACGTTAGTTCGTTTTCAAACCGGATTACCAAATCAGGATTGTTGATAAATGGGCGTCCAAAAGCAATCAAGTCGGCTAAACCTGTTTCTATATCAGCTTCTGCCCTTTCCACATCATATCCGCCCGAAAGGATCAACCTGTTTTTAAATCGTGTTCTAATAATCTTCTTAATTTCCAGAGGTACTTCGGGAGCACCCATAGAAGAATGATCCACAAGGTGAAGGTATACTATCCCCAGTTTGTTCAATTCTTCTGCCAGGTAAGTATACGTTTCATCTATTTCAGGATAATGGGGCATGTCACTCGCCACTCCATAGGGTGACAAACGAATTCCGGTTCTTTCTTTTCCAATAGTTTCCGCCACTGCAGAAACCACTTCAAGCACAAAACGACAACGGTTTTCAATACTTCCACCATATTTATCTGTTCGGATATTGCTGACAGGAGAAATGAATTGTTCTAACAAGTAGCCATTAGCCCCATGGAGTTCCACCCCATCAAAGCCTGCATCAATAGCATGTTTAGCTGCCGCAGCATATTCAGTTAAAGTAAGCAGCAAATCATCATCATCCATTTGTTTAGGAATAGGAAAATCTTGCAATTGTTTGGAATCTGTCCACATTTGTCCTTGTGCTTTTATAGCAGACGGGGCAATAATTTGAGCACCTTCCGGTAAATTGAGTGTGTGACTTATACGTCCTGTATGCATAAGTTGCAAATAGATCTTTCCTCCCCTTTTGTGAACAGCCGAAGTTACTTTCATCCATCCTTCAACCTGCTCTTTGCTAAAACATCCGGGAATACGTGAATAACCCAATCCATTTGGTGAAGGGGATGTTCCTTCAGTAATAATTAACCCCGCATCCGAACGCTGGGCATAATATTCAGCCATCAATTCATTAGGAATATTCCCAATGGCTCTGCTTCGCGTCATGGGAGACATTACTATCCTATTTTTCAATTCTATAGTCCCTAACTGTACGGGAGCAAATAATTTATAATCTTTCATTAGTTCTATATTTTAATCTTGTAGTAAAATAACAAAATAAGATGTATAAAGGTTTTTTGTAGTAGAAATAGCGCAACTTGATACCATGCCACACTACTTAGAAGCTGATACATTATCGTAACAAAAGTAAATACTTTTCAATCATAACATGTTACACAAATATGGTAAAAAGTTACATAATTCACACTTTTTGGAATGAAAACAGCTAACAAAAAACTAACCCACAAACTTAAAAATTTATTGATGGACAACAAATTTCAAGCTTGCGGGTTAGTTTTAAATCCCTTGTAATTTTTCACTTTAATGTACTACAAAAAAGGAAACAATCTTATATCTTACCAATGCTATTGGAATACAATGATTTCAAATACTCAACAGTTTGATATTTAAATATCTTCAATTCTCTTTCAATCTGATCAGGTGAATTTACCGGATTTGATAAATCCCTGTAGAGATAATTATCCTCTGAAACTGTTGCTGTTTGGGGTTCAAGAGAATTACTATCAAAAAGGAATGCTACACTTTTAGAATAAATTATTTTCAAACCCACAATTGATGGTGCTTTAAAAATACTTAATTCATCACCTAGTCGCTTTAGTGAATGTCTTGTATGCAACAAAACTTTGGATTCACCCAAAGATTCCGGAGAATCAGATATCCAACTATTCTTATCAAAGATATAGGATACACTCTTACTGTACATTTTTTTCAGATACCCAATGCTTGGCTTTTTGAATATCTTTAATTCTTTTACGTTTCTCATCTTTTTTATTTTTTACAGAGCCTGTTTACCTTACTAATACCTTCTGAATTCATTTTAAATTCAACCATTTAACTGTATTTTAAAAATACCATTTTATACCCATATTTAGACCAAAACGGTTATTTATTTAAAGGATTTATCTAACTTCTAGAATGCATTAACAAATTACATGAATGAAAGTTTTCAAATTAATCCTTTATAACATGGAATAGAATAATTTCAATTAATCCTACTTTTACAGTTTAATTTTTCACAACATTAATCGTGCCAGAAACTAATCTAAAACTACTTATATTAATGATCTGACTCTAATATTATATTAAAATATAAATATCCAAATGCATCGTTAGTATTATTTACAAAAATAAAAAATAAATATGAATTTCGTACCAAAATCATACTATTATTTATCACAATAAATAGTTAAATATATGGATCTTTAACTATTGTTATTTTTTAAATAAATAAAAATTACATGTAATTAAACTCAACTATCAACAATTCAATAAGTTGTCACTATTAATTGTTGATTCTTTGTATCAATTAAATTTTAATAAGTAGTACACCCACAATCCTTGATTCACAGAAGATAGTTGGATAATGATACTATGCAGGTGAAAATTAATTGAACAAATACAATTTAGAATTCTCAGTTAAATTAAGTCTCTGGTTCTGCATGCATTATTCGCACAATTTCAATTGCTATTTCTTCCGGAGAAAGAATAAAATCGATACAACCACTCGCTATTGCACTCTCAGGCATTTCTGATTGTCCTGCTGTGTCAGGTTTTTGAGCAATAGTTATGCCACCTACCTCTTTTATAGTGCACATAGCATCTGCTCCATCGCCGTCATATCCCGAGACAATACATGCAACAAGTTTTCCATCCCAGTTTTTAGCAAGTGAAAGCATAAAAACTGTAATCACATCAGGCCATCCCCGTGGCTTTGAAATAGGCTTTAAGCGAAATTCACCATTAAGGACGTGGAGATCCCGTTTTGAAGGAATAATAAATACGTGGTTTGGTTTAATGTCCAATTTTTCGGTGATCAACTCTACAGGCATTTTCGTGTACTGTGGCAGAATTTCATGAAGCAGGGTGGCTACTTGCCTTAAATGATTAACGATAACAATTGCTACACCCATATCATCCGGTAAATGTTTCAATAATCGTATATAAGCATCAAGTCCACCGGCTGAGCCACCTACACAAACTATCGGAAATGTTATTGATTTAGTATTCTTTTTCATTGTTTATCTGATTATTGAAAATGATTATTAAAGTATTTGTATAGTACTATCCCGACAATTATAACTAGAGCGATACATGTTTTTTTAATTTCACCAGCTTATAGATTTCAAACCAGATGATTGTAGTCAATCCAGCTACACAGCAGATAACAATATTAATCGGAGAGAGTCTATTGAACTGAAACAGATCCAGGAAAAAAGGGATATTCAATATGAGTGCCAGAAAAAAAACGGCACCCCCTACTACCCACAAAACTGCTTTGTTCGGTGTAGTAATAATTTTAAATATATTGTCAGTCCATGAACGATTCGTCAGTATAACAGCAATATTTGAAATGATCAACGTGGTAAAAGCCATTGCTCTTACTTCTTTGATATCGAAATTCAAATATAGACTCACAAAGTAAATGGCTACAGTAACAGCTAGAATTCCCACCCCCTGCAAACAACTGAACAGGATTTTCCGCCCTCCAAAAAAAGGTTCGTCCAATCTTTTCGGTGGTCTGTTCATAACATTTGCTTCTTCTTTTTCTGCTTCGAATATAATAGAACATGCCGGATCGATAATCAGTTCAAGAAAAACAATATGAACCGGCCAAAGAATAATAGGCAAATTACTTACTAAAATGGGCAATAGGGATAATCCTGCTATAGGAACATGGATTGCAAAAATATATCCAAACGATTTCTGGAGATTATCAAATACTCGTCGTCCCATTCGAATTGCTCCCACAATGGATGAGAAGTTATCATCCATTAAAACAAGTGAAGATGCTTCACGGGCAACATCCGTTCCTTTACATCCCATTGCAATGCCTATATTTGCCGATTTAAGCGCAGGTGCATCGTTTACTCCATCGCCCGTCATGGCTACAATTTCGCCATTTTTTTTAAGTGCTTCTACAATTTTAAGCTTTTGTTCAGGTACTACACGGGCAAAAACGTTTATTCCATTTATCTTTCGGCATAACTCAACCTCAGTGATTGATTCCAACTCAGATCCGGTCATACATTTATCGGGATTTTTGAGCCCAATTTCCATGGCTATGTGTTGGGCTGTTACCGGGTAGTCACCGGTAATCATTACCACCCGGATTCCGGCCTGATAACATTCAGCTACGGCTTGTTTCACATCCTCCCTGATTGGATCGGAGAGCCCTATCAACCCAATAAAATCAAATTTAAAATCGTGCTGTATTTCCGGTAGGGCATTGGCTTTAATCCCGGCCTTTGCAACACCCAGTACGCGCAATCCACCAGCCGCCAATTTTTCAACTGCCATCGATAACCGTTTCGTTTCATCGGCATTCAAATGGCACAATTCAAAGATTGCTTCAGGAGAACCTTTTGTAGCTATAATTTTTTGCTTGGTGCTTTTTTCAGAAAACACACGCGACATAGCCAGTAACTCTTTTGAAAGAGAATACTCTTTAATCATTTCCCAATTTTTATGAATGTGTTCTGTTCCCCTCAGATACATTTTACCCATACCGGTTATGGCTTGTTCCATAGGATCAAATGGGTTGGTCTGGCTGGACAAGATACCAAACTCCATAATTTCATGAAATTCCTCTTTTAGCTCTTTCCCTTTTTCCACAGTATAAAAATCATTCCCATTATAAAGCTGCGAAACAGTCATCTTATTTTGGGTAAGTGTTCCCGTTTTGTCAGTGCAGAGCACAGTAGCGGAGCCTAATGTTTCAATAGCTGAAGGGTTTCGCGTCAATACTTTCTTTTTCGACATCCGCCAGGCACCCAAGGCCATAAAAACTGTCAGTATTACGGGAAATTCTTCCGGTAAAACTGCCATTGCCAATGTTATCCCAGCCAGAAATCCACTGATAAGATCTCCACGGGTTAGCGTATAACCGACAATTACCAACAAACAGAGCAGAGTTGCAATTAAGGTCAGCTTTTTTACCAGTGAACCCATTTCCTTTTTTAAACGGGTAGACTCCTCTTTTACACCTTCCAACGCTTTCCCAATTTTTCCTATCTCAGTGTTTATCCCAATGCTGGTTACACAGGCAATGCCATTCCCTTGAACAATCATTGAACCTGAATAAACAAAAGGTAAATCGTCACCCCCTGGCTGAATAATCTTCAGGATGCCATCCCAATCACTTTTACGTACTGAAACTGACTCTCCTGTCAGTAAAGATTCATCAACCAGCAGATTTACCGATTGGATGACTGTTGCATCCGCCGGAACACGATCTCCTTCCTGCAGCACAATCAGGTCATCGGTTACCACTTCCACTCCTGCTATCCTTGTTTCCGAACCATTCCTAATTACCAGTGCACGGGGGCTTGCCATGTCTTTCAGGGCATCAAGTGCCTTCTCTGTCTTCTTTTCCTGAAAAAATTCAATGCCCATAATCACGAACACAAAACTCAACAACATTAATCCCTCCTGTAGTTGACCTAAGACCAGATACAAGCTTCCACAAGCAACCAAAAGTATAAACATGGGTTCTTTAATAACTCCCAGTGCAAGTGTAAATAGATTTTTCTTTTTTGAAGATGGTAGACTATTCAGTCCTTCCAAACGTAGCTTTTCAGCTACCTGGGAATTGGTTAAACCGGTAAGTTTTTCAGGGTTGTTGATAGTAGCTGATTTTTCTTTTATCATCGTTGAAACAATTAGAAATCATTAAATGCTAAATAATTTTAAATCCAATAGTGGAAGGTAATACAAGAAATTAGTTTCGGTTATTTGCTTTTAACTTGGATTTTCTTTTTCGCAATTTCCGTCGGGGCAACTGATCCTGAAAACATGTTAGCATAAGCATGTGTAAATTCTGCACCAAAGAAGACAATCATGGAAGTATAGGTCACCCAAAGCAAAATTAAAATAACCGATCCTGCAGCACCATAACCGGTACCGGGATTCGCTTTTCCGAAATAAAACCCCAGTCCGAATTTACCTATCTCAAACAGGAAAGCAGTAACAAACGATCCAATCCATACATGTTTCCATTTTATCTTTGCATCTGGTAAGAATTTAAACATAAGTGCAAACAATACTGCAAGAATAGTCAAAGATAAACCGGAATTTAGCAGTTGCAAAACCAATAAAAACGAATCGGAGAAATGACTTGTCAACCAATTACCAAAAGCTGATATAACTGCTGAAATCAGAAGTGACACAATCAGTAAAAAGGCTATGGAAACAATTAAACCAAATGAAAATAACCGGACTTTAATTATTTCCCAAATTCCGGATTTCTTTGGATCTACTTTTACTTCCCATATAATATTTAATGCGTTTTGAAATTCGGCAAATACTCCTGTTGCACCGATAAGAATTGTAACAAGTCCTATTATTGTTGCCAATACCGTATTTTTCAGTTTCATGGCTTGAATGATCATATCCTGTATTTGTTTGGCAGTTTCAGCTCCCATAGTGGAACTAAATTGTGATGCCACTTGATTATTCACAGCTTCACGACCGAAGAAGTACCCTGCCAAGGTCATAATCACCACGAGCAATCCCGGCAATGAAAAAATGGCATAATAAGCTATCACTGCACTTTCATGAAACGGATCTTTCGCAAACCAACTCTTAAAAGCATTCTTTAAAACAGTAAATACTTTTTGTATATGTGTTCTCATTTGAACTATGAATATTAATAGTTTAAAATTCAATATTTAAATCAATAAATAGCTCATTAATAAACAATCGCAATATTGGTTGTCAGTTTATCAAAGTACACGGGATATATGCTATACCGGACAACACACTTTAAAAATAAGACTATATCACAAAAACTAATCTGACGAGAACCGGTAATAATCAAACTTTTCATAATCAATGTAAGATATCATATTTAATCGTTTCAGGATTGAATATCAATAGCCACGGGTAAGACCCGTGGCTAAAGAATGTAATATCGAGCTCACGTTAAATCACTATTTTTCAAATGTACGTAAGTAGCTATTTTAGAATTAAATATCCAAAAGCCTTAATCTGTTTTTATATCAGATACAATTTATTTGTCTATTAGTATCGCACTTTCAAAGCAATATCTCCCAAAGTCTTTAGTTCTTCCTGAGTGGTGAATATAGCCCGACCCTTTTTAGAAATCACTTCCCAGGCAATATCGCTGGTTATATCATCAATTACTCCAGGCAAAGTGACATCAGTTACTAAATCCAATGAAAATTCCCCGGTAATTCTTACTGCCTGGTGAAAATTATCATTCACAATAAGTAAATCTCCTCTGCCTTCTTTAGCAGCCCGGTAAATCTCAGACAAATCAGTAATCACATTCCCTTTATTGACGGCTTCCTGCAGCTCCTTAATGTCTTCTGCCCTACCCTTTTTCTGCTGAACATTTACGACCTTCCAGGTATCATGTGCTATGGAGTGATTGGCTGTATTATTATAGTTTATATTGGTCCATCCCATATACAGCGAAGGTTTGTCAGCAACTTTCAATAACCTGCTATAATTATCATCCGTACAAACCACCACACACTTCATATCGGTTTTATTATTCACTTTCACCACGGCCTTGTCTATCTTATTGAAAAACTCACGGGTTAAATTCTCCGCTTGCTTACCATTGGTAATAGTCTCGCTGTCGGTTGAATCATCAACAATATTCTCGAAAGGGAAATCGTCATTTTTAATTTCTCCCACAATGCCATCGTTTATGGCCAGGAGTAACCTTACTTCAGATTTTGTAAGTTTTAGAATAAGATATTCTACTGTGCGATTAAAGACTTTTATCAACGGTTTTACAGCAAAAGTTTCAGATATCTGAACAATGTTTTGCCGGGTTGACCATGTTGACTTTAATACCTCTTTTGTAGAATTTGAAAGAAAGATATGTAAACTATCCAGATTAAAGTTTACGTCAATTTCCTTTTCAATCTGATCTAGTTTTTCTAACAAATCAGTTACCGGCCGTTTGCCAAATTCATGAATAACACGCTCCTTAGCCTCTGTCAATAAAGTATTCAGTACGATTATATCTTTTTGGTTCTCAGGGTAAGTTCTGTGTGTATTCATTGAAATAGTAACACATGGAGTATTTTTTTCTGATGCAAGTTTTTCTAATTTTTCTCTCTTCATTATCGTTTTTTTTATTGTCTTTATTACTTATCTGTTTGTACGAATGTAGTTCAGGATGTGTGATTTAGTACTTACCCGTTGTTTCAGGCTATTGCTTATAGTTCATCTTCAAAACCATCAACCGGAATAGTTATTCAGCTTGCTTTTTGGTTGGTACAATAAAAAGCGGAATAGTTGTTTTCTTCAATACATCTGCCGCTTCACTTCCCATAATGATATTTTCCAACCATTTCCGGCTGTGCGATCCCATGACAATAATATCAGCATTCAGTTCTTCAGCCGTATTTAATATTGTTTGAGCTATGTCCCCTTCTTTCAGTATCGTTACTATTGAGTCATCGCCAAGGTATGCTTTCGATTTATCCAGGAATTTCTGTATCGATTTTTTTAAATCCCCAATGATGTCAACACGCAATTCACGCATATAGGTATACGCCTAATAATAAACCGGTTGCTCGGATATTACATGCAATAATACTGTTTCAGCATTCATAGCCTTTGCCATTGAGAAACCTACTTCTGCTACTTTTTGTGATGTTTCATCGTAATCCATGGCAATCAATACTTTTTGAATTTTTATCGCTTTCATGATTGTAAATTGGTTGATGTTGGATATTATTGATTTATATCTTTTAAAACGGCCCTCTTGTTGATAAACAATTTCAAAGTTCCCGAATAGAAATCAATCCGTTTCGTTAGGCAAAGATCCATACTTTTAACAGGTGTTTTGTTACAGAATTATCGATAAAAGTTATATGATTCACACATGCCTATTTTTAATAATGGGTTGAAAAGTTTTTAAATATTTATAATAGAGATAAATAACAGGTTTGTTTTTTTTATTCAGTCGGTAGTCTATTTTAAAACAATGTTTCAGGAATAATTCCTTTTTATTTTGAAATTAAACTCCAAACAAATACACGTCAGCACATTCATCCCCTGCCAGCGCTAGAAATAGATATAAAAAAGCCATGAACAATTTTTCAATCATTCATGGCTCATTTTAAAAGTATTTCTTTTATAGTAACGTATTTAAGTAATCGTAGATATTTAATGTAATGTCGTTTAGTTATGGATTTAGATTGAATGCACTCTTTGTGAAACTTAGTGTTTTTGTGGCTTAGTGGCTATTATTTTCTTGCCACAAAGGCTCCTAGTCACAAAGCAATACGCTAACTTAACAACATTGATATTTAATGATATATTTGCTAATCTACAAAAGCGTGCATTTTAGTGTTCCGGCAATTATTCTTTATGAATTATGAATTATGAATTATGAATTGCTTAGTCCCCTTAATTGCCATCAGGTATAAGCTGATCCAAATCAATTTCAACAAGACTCTTTCCTTGCACTTCAAAAAGCTTTGTACCGATAAGCATCACATTGCCCAAAATATCCAGTTCGGCTACCTGTTTA
>Ga0302170_10000544_pt1 | contig 15007 bp, 11 predicted proteins | sample I_Fen_N2_1_FD_193492 | JGI IMG/M metagenome (GOLD analysis project Ga0302170, IMG submission 193492) | Peat permafrost microbial communities from Stordalen Mire near Abisko, Sweden - I_Fen_N2_1 | ecosystem: Environmental > Terrestrial > Soil > Wetlands > Permafrost | place: Sweden: Abisko...
AGTTAATTCGCTGCCGGAAGATGCTCTTGACAAAGAGTATCGAGAACTACTACCTGATATGTGGAAAAAGCCCTGAAAATAGATGCTTCAAGACTTTTAGAAAGTAACGAATACGCCGCTGCGGAGACGCTTACTCAGTCGATATAAAGAATAGGAAACTCTTTAGAGATATATTAGAATCCCTTTCTAGAGCTAGGCGTAGCATAAATTAATCAAAAAAGAGTGAAGTTAGCAGCTTTTTATTATCTTTGCATCAAGATAAAGTTGTTTTACCTAAATTTACGTGTTGTATGGAACGTTTTTATCAGTATCTTCCGCAGCAGCTAGTGCATTTTGTGTTAGTCACGTTGTTTTCCTTGCTCATCGGACTCTCACAACGTCGTCTTACGTTGCGCTATAATAATGATACCACCCATTTTGGTACGGATCGTACCTTTACCTTTATTGGAATATTAGGTTATCTACTTTATATTCTGGATGCGAAAAACTTACAGCCTTGGGCTATGGGCGGTGCCGCATTGGTTGTATTGCTGAGCCTTAATTATTACGTCCGCATGAAGAAGCATGAGGAATATGGCATTACGACGATTGTGATTGCCCTTATCACCTATTGCATGGCGCCTATTGTTTGCACACAACCTTCGTGGTTTTATGTGATGATGGTAGTTACGGTGTTGCTCCTTACAGAATTAAAACGTACCTTTAAGGCTTTTGCTGAAAAAATGCAGCATGACGAGATGATTACTCTAGCAAAGTTTTTAGCTATTAGTGGAATCATCCTTCCGATGTTGCCTCAAGAGCCCCTATTCCCTGCGGCAAGTAATACATTGACTCCTTATACGGTGTGGCTTGCAACAGTAGTTGTCTCCGGAATCTCTTATTTTTCTTATCTCCTGAAACGCTATGTGTTACATAGTTCAGGCATATTGGTATCGGGTTTCGTGGGTGGACTGTACAGTAGCACCGCCACTATTTCCGTGTTAGCTCGTAAATGCAAGCATGCTCCTATAGAAGAGTTACCTCAATATGTGGGAGCAATGTTGGCTGCCGCTACGATGCGTTATCTACGGTTCTTGATTTTAATAGGTATCTTTAGTGCTTCCATGTTTCGAGCTTCACTTCCGGTGTTAGGCATTATGGCTCTTATCTCTATACTTTCTACTTGGTTTATATCACGGCAAGGGAAGAAGGTGATGAGAGAAAAAGAAAATTCTATGGAATTGGGAATGCCTGAGATCGGTATAAGCGAAGATATTGAAGAGGCTGAAAACAATCCGCTTGAGTTTAAGGTTGCTCTGATCTTTGCCGGACTTTTTGTGCTTTTTACCTTTATCACTCAATGGACTTTACAATATGCCGGTACGGGAGGCCTTGGCTTACTCTCCGTTCTTACCGGCTTAAGCGACATAACCCCTTTCATTTTGAACCTTCTTAGCAATAGCTCTCAAGTGCTGACAGAAGGAGTTATCGTGACTTGCATTTTGCAAGCCATCACCAGTAATCTGATTGTAAATATGGTCTATGCGTTTTTCTTCTCCGGAAAAAGAAAAGAGATGTTACCGCTTTTTTACAAAGGATTCTTCATCATCATTGTGAGCAACGTGCTTCTTTTGGGAGCTTATTATCTGTGGAGTTAATTAGCTGAAGAATTATCCGAAGAAGAAGTAGCAAAGTAAGATCGCAGCAAGTGAACCGGAACAGTCGGCAATCAATCCGCAAGTTACCGCATGACGTGTTTTCTTGATCCCTACGCTGCCAAAGTACACTGCAAGAATATAGAAAGTGGTGTCCGTAGAGCCTTGCATCATGCAGGCCAGTCGACCGACAAAAGAATCAGCTCCATAGGTAGCCATCGCGTCTACCATCAACCCTCTGGAACCGCTGCCACTCAGAGGTTTCATTAATGCGGTAGGTAATGCTCCCACAAAGTCGGTGTTGAGCCCTAAACTTGCTAACCCCGAGGCGATGCCTTGCACTAACATATCCATTGCTCCTGAGGCACGAAATACACCTACTGCTACAAGGATAGCAATGAGGTATGGAATAATGCGAACGGCTGTGGTGAATCCTTCTTTAGCTCCTTCTACAAAGGAGTCGTAGACGTTAATCTTTTTGCGTACTCCACAAATAATAAACGTACAAATAACTCCAAATAAAATTAAGTTGGCGCAGAGCGTAGAATAAGTATTAATTTGGTCTTTTCCTAAATTAGCAAATAGAACCATTAAGCCCCCCATAAATGCAGCAATACCTCCCAAGAAGAAAAACATGGTGCGATTTAAGAGGTTAATTCGTTGATAGGCACTTACGCAAAGAATACCTACCAAAGTGGCGATAAAGGTGGTAATGAGTACCGGAATAAAAATATCGGTTGGTTGCGCTGCTCCTTGTTGTGCTCGGTATACCATGATTCCAATTGGGATCAATACTAACCCCGAACTGTTCAGCACCAAAAACATAATCATCGGGTTGGAAGCTGTGTCTTTCTTAGGGTTTAGTTCTTGTAACTCTTGCATCGCTTTTAAGCCCATTGGAGTGGCGGCATTGTCGAGCCCTAACATGTTGGCTGCAATGTTCATAAAAATAGCTCCTGTAGCCGGATGTCCTTTCGGAATATCGGGAAAGAGCTTTGAGAAAACGGGGCTAAGCCATCGCGAGAGCGTCTGAATGAGTCCGCTGTTTTCGCCGATCTTCATTAAACCTAACCATAAAGACAAGACCCCTGTGAGGCCTAATGAAATCTCAAAAGCAGTCTTTGACGACGCAAATGTAGAATTGATGATGGTGGTAAATACCTCCGTATCGCCCATGAACACCAAACGGATGAGTGCCACGGCTAGCGCTACAAGGAAGAAACCAACCCAAATGTAGTTTAGTACCATTAGTATATCTTTCGAAATATTTGCGACAAAGATACTACATTTTTCATTTAAAACTTGTAATACTCGGGATTTTTTTACTACTTTTGCGCCCATTATGACGGATGAGTTTGATATACGAGAACAAGCCCTAACCAGCAAAGACTCCACCAAAGAGCGCGACTTTGAAAACGTGCTCCGTCCCCTTTCTTTTGAGGACTTTAGTGGACAAGGTAAGGTGGTTGAGAACCTTCGTATTTTTGTAGAAGCTGCAAAAATGAGAGGCGAAGCACTCGATCATACGTTGTTGCATGGCCCTCCCGGATTGGGAAAGACTACTTTATCAAACATCATAGCCAATGAATTGGGAGTTGGGTTCAAGTTAACTTCCGGTCCGGTGCTCGATAAACCGGGCGATTTAGCAGGTGTACTTACCAGCTTAGAGCCTAACGATGTACTGTTTATCGATGAAATACATCGCTTGTCGCCTGTGGTAGAGGAGTATCTTTATTCTGCAATGGAAGACTATCGTATTGATATCATGATCGATAAAGGCCCTTCGGCACGCAGCATTCAAATTGATCTTAATCCATTTACTTTAGTAGGAGCCACTACTCGTAGCGGCTTGCTTACAGCTCCTCTGCGAGCTCGTTTTGGCATCAACTTACACCTTGAATATTATGAGGAGCAAACGCTCATTCGTATTATAAGTCGCTCCAGCAGAATTCTGAAAGTATCTTGTACGATGGAAGCTGCCGGTGAAATTGCTTCGCGTAGTAGAGGAACGCCCCGTATTGCCAATGCGTTGTTACGTCGTGTGCGCGATTTCGCACAAGTGAAAGGATCGGGTAAAATTGATACCGATATTGCACGCTATGCACTTGAGGCATTGAACATCGATCGCTATGGGCTGGATGAAATAGATCATAAGATATTACTTACTCTTATTGATAAATTCCAAGGTGGCCCTGTCGGAATCTCAACCATTGCTACTGCATTGGGAGAAGACCCCGGTACGATTGAAGAAGTATATGAACCTTTTCTTATTAAGGAAGGCTTTATAAAGCGCACCCCTCGTGGTCGTGAAGTTACGGAATTAGCTTATTATCATCTCGGACGAACTCCTCGGCCCGAGCAACCCACTCTTTTTGATTAATTTTATAAAATAATAAAACGAATAATGGCCGGATTAAAATCGTTGCTAAAGGATAGTATCGTCTATGGAACAACCAGTATTGTGGGACGATTCCTCAATTATTTATTGGTGCCTCTTTATACTTTTAAGTTGCAGGTAGATACAGGAGGATATGGTGTTATTACGAATATGTATGCCTTTACTGCCTTGCTATTGGTTATCCTTACTTATGGGATGGAAACGGGCTATTTCCGTTACGCCACCAAACCGGGTAAGGATCCGAATGTAGTTTATAGTACGATTTTAATTAGTGTAGGTGCTTCCAGCCTTTTATTTGTAGCTTTATGTGCTTTGGCTTTAAATCCGATCAACGAATTTTTAGGGTATACTCAGCATCCGGAGTTTATATTGATGATGGTTATTGTAGTAGCAATGGATTCTTTTCAATGCATCCCTTTTGCCCGACTTCGTCAACAGAATAGAGCGTTGCGCTTTGTATATGCTAAAAGTTTATTCATTGTTCCTAATATATTACTGAATCTCTTCTTATTTGTGGCTTGTCCATGGTTGATGAAACATGCGCCCGCTACTATCGATTGGTTCTATAATCCCGATTATGGTGCAGGTTATGCCTTCGTGGCGAATCTTATTTGTACTTCCATACAGATGATCGCTTTGCTGCCTGAACTTAGAGGATTTAAGTATCGTTTTGACCGTACGCTGTGGAGAGAAATGTTGAGCTATTCTTCTCCGATGCTATGGCTTGGTATTGCCGGAATCTTAAACCAGACGGTCGACAAGCTACTTTTCCCATTCCTTTTCGCGGATAAAAAAGAAGCGGTGGTGCAACTTGGCATTTATGGAGCAGCTAGTAAAATAGCAATGCTTTTAGCGATGCTAACTCAGGCATTCCGTTATGCTTACGAACCTTTTGTTTTCAATGCAAGTAAGGAAGATTCTAAAAATTCACATCGAATGTATTCGCAGGCAATGAAGTACTTCATTATTTTTGGAATACTGGCCTTTTTAGTCGTGATGTTCTATTTAGATGTAATCAAGTATATTATTGCTCCTTCGTATTGGGAAGGTCTCAGTGTAGTGCCGATTGTAATGGGAGGCGCCTTGTTGATGGGGGTTTACTTCAACCTTTCTTTTTGGTATAAACTTAGCGATGAAACGCGATGGGGAGCCTATTTCTCAGTGACAGGTTGTGTGGTGGTAATTGCATTGAACATTCTTTTGGTACCGACCTATGGTTATATAGCCAGTGCATGGGCCGGTTTTGTAGGATATGCGATTTGCACGATCTTGTCGTACGTAGTTGGACAAAAGAAATACCCTATTGACTACGATATGCCAACTCTACTCCGTTATGTATTGCTAGCAACTGCCTTATATGTAGCAGGCGAAAATTTAGAGTTTAAATATCTTTGGGTCACTCTCTTTTACCGTACCGGTTTGTTAGTACTGTTTATTTGGTATGTAATAAGAAGAGAGGAGCTTGGGCCACAGCTTAAAGCAGCTCTTCATCTTTCTCATAAATAATTTTTTTGATGGTGGATGCAATTACATTTTCCATCAATAGAATTAATTACTGCCAGCTGTTGAATTCATTTTTAACAGCTGGCAAAAATGAATTCAGCAGCTGTTAAAAATGAATTTGCCAACTGGCATTCGCCTCTTTGTAGCGCGCAAAGTTCAAAAAAGAGAAGCTATGTTGTGTCGATGCAACCTTTTTATTTTTCCTGCAAATAATTATAGATAGAATATTGTACCCGTTGAGAATTCTGTGGGGAAGGATTCTTGAAATTATTATTCTGTTTGGCATCAAGCCAACAAGCTTTTCGATCAGCTTGTAGTTGAAGTTTTAAAATGTCGATTATCATTTGCTGACAGTCCGGATCAAGCACCGGGGTTATTGCTTCAATACGTCGATATAAGTTACGTTTCATAAAATCCGGTGAACCGAGGAACACGCGTGCATCCCCTCCGTTATGAAAATACCAAACTCGTGCATGCTCCAAAAAAGTATCCACAATGCGTGTCACCTTGATGTTTTTGCTGTAAGGTTGCTCTGTGATAAGGCAGCAGATGCCTCTTACCAACAAGTCTATTTTTACCCCGGCTTCCGAAGCTTTGTACAGAAGATCGATCATTGCTTGATCTTGTAGGGCATTCATCTTTAATATGATGTATGCTTTCTCACCGCGTTGAGCTAGTTCCATTTCGTGTGTAAGGCGTTTGGTGAACTCGTCAATCAAATTAAAAGGAGGTACTAGTAATTGTGTGAAATGCGGTTCACCTCCACGTTCGCGCAAGAAAAGAAATAGACGTTGCAAGTCGGCTACAATTTCTTTGTTAGCCGTAAAAAGTCCCAAGTCGGCATACAGAGAGGCCGTCGCTTCGTTGAAATTGCCGGTGCTGATGTATGCCAAGCTCGGTTTCCCTTCGCGTAGAACCAGTGCTACCTTTGCATGTACTTTTACTTTTGGAATGCTGTAAATGATATGTATTCCGGCACGTTGCATCTGTTCGGCAGTAGCTAAGTTATGCTCTTCGTCGAATCGTGCTTTCAATTCTACAAATACTGTGACGCGCTTTCCGTTTTGTGCAGCTGCAATCAGCGTATTGATGACAGCAGAGTTTTCCGCAGCACGATATTGGGTAATTAAGATTTCTGTTACGCTGGGATCGTGCACCGTCTCATAAAGCCAGTGCGTAAAGTGTTCGAAGGAGTGATACGGGTAATAAAGTAGAAGATCTTTTCTCTCCACGTAATTAAATATAGAGTCCTGTGCATCCAGACAGTTTAGTCGCATTGGCTTAGGCTTTTGCAAGGTCAGTGAGGCTTTACTTGGGCAGGGTAGAGAACGAAGTTGCTCTAGGTTTAAGTGGCCATCGCCGGGAACTAGATCGGTAGGTGATACTTGATAGTTTCTCATCAAGAAAGCTAAGAAATCGGCCGGCATTTGTCGTTCGTATACAAAACGGCATACCGCTCCTATTTTGCGTTTTTTTAGCTTTTTCTTCATCTGCTGTACAATGCCTTCAGAAGAAGTATCTTCCAAAATTACATCCGCGTCGCGTGAAATTTTCAAGCAATAGCTACAATCTACATCGTAATCGGCGAAAATAACATCTAAATTAGCACGGATAAGATCTTCTTGAAACATAACATAGCATCGTCCTAATTTTGGAGGTAATTCAATGAAGCGAGCTACCTTTTCGTGTGGAAGTTTAATTACAAAATAATGAGCTTCCCGAGGAATATTGGGAGTCGATTTTTCTTCTTTTTTATAAACTCGTACCGCTAAATATAGTCTATTATCGCGTAAGAAGCTATGCACTCCGTTTCCTAGAGGTACGGGTTGAAGAAAAGGAAAAACTTCATCGATAAAAAAACTCCGAACAAAAGGGCGATGGAAAGTCTCAATTTCCGCCGGCGATTGGTAGAACACAATATGGTGTGCAGATAAAGCCGGAATAATCTTCTTTTCGTAGATAAAGACACGCTTGTCGAGTTGACGGTCTACTTCCTGATTTACAGCCTCAAGGATCTTTTCTTTCTCTTCCGTTTCCAGCTCGCGTTCTTGCGTTTTAGTGATCGTGCTTTTTAGTTCGGCCACCCGTATTTTGTAGAATTCTTCTAAATTTGAAGAATAGATAGCAATGAAGTTAATGCGTTCATAAAGAGGTAGTTGCTCATCTGAAGCTTCTAACAATACACGATAGTTAAACGAAAGCCAACTCGTATCGCGATCAAAATATTGATAGTTTTTCTCCATGATCCGCTTGTTTTTTGCGTAAAAGTAATATCTTTGTGCGTGAAAAGCAAATTTTTTGCTAAAAAAGAGTTGAAAGACAAATGAAAAAAATAGGAATTCTCTCCGACACCCATGGATATTGGGACCCTCGTTATTTAGAACATTTTGCTGCGTGCGATGAAATTTGGCATTTGGGGGATATCGGCTCGCAAGAAATAGTCGACAAACTATCTTCACATGCAGTTCTTCGTGCGGTATATGGGAATATTGATGGAGGAGAGATCCGTCGTCAATATCCGCAAGTTTCTCGTTTCGTATGTGAAGGAGTAGATGTGTTGATGAAGCATATCGGTGGTTACCCGGGCAATTATGATCCCTCCATTCGTGCTAAAATATTAGTGCGTCCGCCCAAGTTGTTCCTTTCCGGTCATTCGCATATATTAAAAGTAAAATACGATAAAACCCTAGGCTTGCTGCATATTAATCCTGGTGCAGCCGGTAAGCAAGGTTTTCACAATGTGCGCACCTTAGTCCGTTTAACTTTGGATGCCGGAGAGATGCGTGATTTGGAAGTAATTGAACTGAGTGAGCAAGAATAAGAGTTGCTGTTTAGGTCATTTTAAAATAAAATAAACCTCAAAAGATCGTTTGTTCTTTGTTTACACTTTAGCGAGTATTAAAAATAGCTCTTTACCTTACAAAAAAACGTTGCAAAGAGTTGTTGAAATACAAAAGTTTTTCTACCTTTGTGCCATAAAGATTTGCAAATACGATTTGCAAATACAAAAGAAAACAAAAAACGAACGTACAAAATGAAAGGAATTATATTGGCAGGAGGTAGTGCAACGCGCCTCTTTCCACTCTCAAAAGCCATTTCAAAGCAGATCATGCCTGTATACGATAAGCCCATGATTTATTATCCGCTATCTACCTTGATGCTAGCAGGTATTCGTGAGGTTCTAGTAATTTCAACGCCACGTGATTTGCCTATGTTTCAGCAACAGTTGGGCTCAGGTAAAGAGCTGGGTATGACGTTTGAATATAAAATTCAAGAACAGCCCAATGGTTTGGCGCAAGCTTTTGTACTTGGTGCAGAATTTTTGGCAGGTGAGCCGGGATGTTTGATCTTAGGTGATAACATGTTTTACGGTCAAGGTTTCTCAACAATGTTGCAACGGGCAGTAACTCTCAATAAAGGGGCTTGTATCTTCGGATATTATGTAAAAGATCCCCGTGCGTACGGAGTTTGCGAATTCGATGAATCGGGTCGTGTAATTTCTTTGGAGGAAAAACCCTTAGCGCCGAAAAGTAACTATGCAGTGCCGGGTTTGTATTTTTATGACTCTACAGTTACCGCTAAAGCGGCAGCTTTGAAGCCTTCTGCGCGTGGAGAATACGAAATAACCGACCTCAACAAAGTGTATTTGGAGGAAGGAAGTTTACAGGTGCAGCTCTTCGGTCGTGGTTTTGCATGGCTCGATACCGGTAATTGCGACAGTCTCCTTGAAGCCTCAAATTTCGTAGCTACCATACAAAACAGACAAGGCTTTTACGTAAGTTGCATCGAAGAAATAGCATGGCGCAACGGATGGATTACCGATTCACAATTAGTACAGTTGGGCAAAAAACTAGAAAAAACAAATTACGGACAATATATTCTTAGTCTAGCAAAAGTAGGCAAATAATCGAACTCTTTACTATTTTCTTATATTAAAAAAAATGAAGACTTACTTAGTAACAGGCGCTGCAGGTTTTATTGGCGCAAACTACATCAAATATATTCTTGCAAAACATGCCGACATCCGTGTTGTGGTTTTGGATTCGTTGACTTATGCCGGTAACTTAGGTACCATTGCCGCCGACATTGATGAGAAGCGTTGCTTCTTTGTAAAAGGCGATATTTGCGACCGTACGTTAGCCGACCAACTTTTTGCTCAATATCAATTCGACGTAGTAGTTAACTTTGCCGCTGAAAGCCACGTAGACCGTAGCATTGAAGATCCGCAATTATTTCTTGTTACCAATATTCTTGGTACGCAGAATTTGCTCGATGCAGCACGCCGTGCATGGGTCATTGGCAAGGGAGAAGATGGATATCCACTTTGGAGAGAAGGCATTCGTTATCACCAAGTCTCGACTGATGAGGTATATGGTAGTTTGGGCGTTGAAGGTTTCTTTACCGAAACTACTCCGTTGTGCCCTCATAGCCCTTATAGTGCCTCAAAAACCAGTGCCGATATGATTGTAGCCGCTTACCACGATACGTATAAGATGCCTACTACCATTACGCGCTGTTCCAATAATTATGGTCCTTATCATTTCCCCGAGAAACTAGTACCGCTTATTATCAATAATATCCTTGAAGGCAAATCATTGCCGGTATATGGTGACGGTAGCAATGTACGCGACTGGCTATATGTAGAGGATCATGCAAAGGCAATTGATTTAGTTGTACGCGGAGGAAGAGTAGGCGAAGTGTACAACGTAGGCGGCCATAATGAAAAGAAAAATATAGATATTGTAAAGTTGACTATTCAGACCATTCGTCAGTTGATGGAGGAAACTCCTGAATATCGTAAAGTACTTCGCAAAAAAGAGTTGAATGCCAATGGTGAGATCTCGATTGATTGGATTAATGAAAGTTTGATAACTTTTGTAGCCGATCGTCTCGGTCATGACCAACGCTATGCCATAGATCCGACTAAAATAAAGAACGAACTTGGCTGGTATCCTGAAACCTCTTTTGAGGTAGGTATTGTAAAAACGATTCGTTGGTATCTGGAGAATCAAGATTGGGTGAAAGATGTAACGAGTGGTGATTACCAGAAATACTATGAACTGATGTACGCTGGGAAATGAATATTACGTTGAGAGAGGTGAAGATGGTGGATTTGCAAGGCCAACTTGCTCGTATCCGTCCGGAAATCGATGATGCTATCGATGGTGTGCTCTCTTCTTGTTCGTTTATCGGTGGAGAAGAAGTAAAACTTTTTGGCAAAGAGTTGGCTTCTTATCTTCGCGTGGATCACGTTATACCTTGTGCCAATGGGACGGATGCTTTGCAAATTGCGCTCATGGCCATTGATTTAAAGCCCGGGGATGAAGTTATAGTGCCTGCATTTACTTATGCTGCTTCGGCTGAAGCAATTGCTTTGTTAGGGGGTATCCCTGTTTTTGTAGAGGTAGATCCTGCAACTTTTAATGTAACGCTAGATACTATTGCGCGGGCTGTGACATCTCGTACACGGGCTATTATCGTGGTGCATCTGTTTGGACAGAGTTGCGAGATGGAGCCGATAATGGAATGGGCTACGGCTCATCATCTGTATGTTATTGAAGACGCTGCGCAGGCATTAGGAGCACAATATGCTTTGTCCGAATCTTCTAAGCCCCGTTTTGTCGGCACGATTGGGCATATTGGCTGCACTTCTTTCTTCCCGACGAAGAATTTAGCTTGTATGGGCGATGGAGGAGCATTGATGACTAATGATGCTGAATTGGCAGAAAAGCTTCGCCGCCTAGCTTCGCATGGACAAAGTGCAAAGTACCATCATGATTTAATTGGTTGCAATTCGCGCTTGGATGCCTTACAGGCTGCGATTTTGCGAGTGAAGCTACGACATCTTCCCGATTATCTTGCTACACGTTATGAGGTGGCTGCACGTTATGATAACGGACTAAGCAGTTTCCCGATGGTAATTCTTCCATTGCAAAATGCTCACCCCGAGTGCCATACTTATAATCAATATACTTTACGATTGCCTCAGGCAACGCCCCAAAAAAGAGATCGCTTTTGTGCTTATTTACGAGCCGAAGGCATACCTACGATGGTTTACTATCCCCTGCCCTTGCATCATCAACTCGCTTTTTGGGGATGCGCACGTGCCGTCGACCCTACTGGCCGGATTAATGGAGGATTACCGATCGCTGAAAGCCTCTGTAATGAAGTGGTGTCTTTGCCGATGCATACCGAACTTACGGCTGAAGAGCAGCATTATATTATCCGGAAAATTATTGAATATCCGTTTTTCTAAATCTTAAAAACATCTTTTCTCTCATGGATTCTATTGTTGAAAACACTATTTTTATTCACCCTTCTGCTTATATCGACCAAGGTTGTAGTATTGGCGAAGGTTGTAAAATTTGGCATTTCGCTCATATAATGAGTGAATCTCGCTTAGGTAAAAATTGTACCATCGGACAGAATGTGTTTGTGGGCAAGAATGTGGTAATTGGGAATAATTGTAAAATACAAAACAATGTTTCCCTCTATAGCGGAGTTACGTTGGCAGACAATGTCTTTTTAGGTCCTTCGTGCGTTTTCACCAACGTGCTAACGCCTCGTGCAGATATTGAACGAAAGAACGAATTTAAATCGACTCTTGTAGAATATGGAGCTACAATAGGCGCCAATGCGACTATTTTATGTGGCAATACAATTCATGAATATGCCCTCGTTGGTGCCGGTTCGGTAGTGACTACCGATGTGCCTGCTTTTGCACTAATGATTGGGAACCCGGCTAGGCGTCATGGTTGGGTAAGTCGCCGAGGTTGCACGCTGCGTTTTAACAAGGATGGAATTGCAATTTGTCCAGAATCGCAAGAGCGTTATCAGTTAAATGAGGGAAATGTGATTCCCTTAACCAATCGGCATGTGGTGAATAAATAAGTGTATTTATAGTTTGAATATCGCTTTTTTTCCGTACCTTTGTACCCAAATTTATGCGTGCACATTATATATTAGGAATATGGGCTCTTCGGACTATACACATATACTGACTAAAGTCGTGAGCGAATTATCGCTAACTGAGTCGTACAAGGGGCTCATGCATCAGCATCAAGATGGTGAACCACTGCCTTCCGGAAAGGTTCTAGAGGAATTTATAGAATTAGCACGAAGCATATTATTCCCAGGCTATTTTGGGAATTCTACGGTAAATAGCAAGACCATCAATTATCACATCGGCGTGAATGTAGAGCATCTGTTCGGATTGCTCAAAAAACAAATTTTGGCAGGGCTTTGCTTTGCCAAAACATTCGAGGATTCTACTTCAATAGAATTTCTTCGTGAAGATGCTGAAGAGCGAGCAGCTCGCTTTGTGGAAAAGTTGCCGGCCTTGCGTGAGTTATTGGCTACCGATGTAGTGGCTGCTTACAATGGAGATCCTGCAGCTACCTCTTATGGCGAAGTTATTTGCTGCTATCCTGCTATTCGAGCTATTACGAATTATCGTATTGCTCACGTATTATTAGAATTACAAGTACCGCTTATCCCGCGTATCATTACCGAAATGGCACATAGTGAAACCGGTATTGATATTCATCCTGCGGCGCAGATCGGCCCACATTTTACAATTGACCATGGTACGGGAGTTGTGATTGGAGCGACTTCTATTATTGGCAAAAACGTAAAGCTTTACCAAGGAGTAACTTTAGGAGCCAAGAGTTTTCCGCTTGATGAAGACGGAAAACCAATAAAAGGAATTCCTCGTCATCCTATTTTAGAAGATGACGTGGTAATTTATTCGAATGCTACTATTCTAGGCCGTATTACAATTGGTCGCGGAGCTACCATAGGGGGCAATATTTGGGTTACGGAAAATGTTCCGCCCGAAGCACGTATTGTACAAAGAAAAGCAACAAAATAAATATATGAGCGAACAATTTGAGATGATCGCCAAGACTTTCCAAGGATTGGAAGAAGTACTGGCAGAGGAATTAACTCACCTCGGTGCAAACGATATACAGCTGGGACGCCGTATGGTGTCGTTTACCGGCGATAAGGAACTGATGTACCGTGCGAACTTTGAGTTGCATACTGCCTTGCGTATCCTCAAACCGATTAAACACTTTATGGCTCGCGATGCGGATGCGGTATATGAAGCGGTAAAAGATTTTGAATGGGAGCAGATTCTTACCGTCGATAAAACATTTTCTGTTGACTCTGTTGTGTTTAGCAATGAGTTTCGTCACTCTAAATTTGTAGCTTATAAGGTTAAGGATGCCATTGCCGATTATTTCATGGAGAAATACAATAAGCGTCCTTCCGTACGTATAAATAATCCTGAGCTTTCGGTACATATTCATATTGCAGAGAACAAATGTACACTTTGTTTAGATTCTAGCGGTGAATCGCTTCACCGTAGAGGCTATCGCCAAGAGGCTACCGAAGCTCCTTTGAATGAGGTACTTGCTGCCGGAATGGTGCTTCTTACAGGATGGAAGGGAGAATGCGACTTTATCGATCCGATGTGTGGATCGGGCACTTTGCTTATTGAGGCAGCTCTGATTGCTAAAAATATGGCGCCGGGATTATTCCGCAGAAAAGGGTTCGCTTTTGAAAAATGGGCAGACTTTGATGCGGAGATGTTGGCCCGAATCTATAACGACGATTCGAAAGAAAAAGAGTTTTCACATCGTATTTATGGCTATGACATTCTACGAGAAGCAAACCAAACGTCTGCAAACAATGTAAAGGCTGCTGGTTTTAGCAAAGATATAACTTTGACAGTGCGCCCTATTGAGGATTTTGTACAACCTGAGGAGAAGGCTATTATCGTAACAAACCCACCTTATGGGGAACGAATCACAGCTGACGATTTGATGGGCTTATATAGTACGATTGGCCGAAAACTCAAACATGAGTTTCAAGGGAATGAGGCTTGGGTGATTAGCTATCGTAAGGAATGTTTCGACCAGATCGGATTGCGCCCTGCGCAGCGAATTGAGCTCTTCAATGGACCTCTTGAATGTGAATTCCGCAAGTATGAATTATTCAGTGGTAAGAATAAAGATTTTAAAACAAGTCTGGCTCAAGAACAAGGGGCTGAAACAGGATTGGTGATTCTAGCCGAAGAAGGTGAAACGTCAATAGCTCCTAGTACAGAGCGCGCAGAACGCACAGAGCGCCGTCCTGCTTATGTACCAAGTGCACCAAGAGAGAACAACGGTGAGCGTTCTGAACGTAGTGACGAACAGCTTGAACGTAAATATGATCCTCAGAGAAGCTCCTTTGCAAAGAGTAATAATTACGAGAGAAAGTCGTTCAATCGCGAAGATAAACCATTCGAACGTCGTGAAGGAAAGCCTTTTGAGCGTAGAGAAGGTAGTGATCGTCCTTTCGAACGCAGGGGCGATAAGCCCTACGAGAAACGTGGTGATAAACCTTTCGAACACAGAGGAGGCGATCGTCCATTCCGCAGTCGCGAAGATAAACCATTCGAACGTAGAGAGGGAAAGCCTTTTGAGCG
>Ga0302170_10000554_pt1 | contig 14822 bp, 10 predicted proteins | sample I_Fen_N2_1_FD_193492 | JGI IMG/M metagenome (GOLD analysis project Ga0302170, IMG submission 193492) | Peat permafrost microbial communities from Stordalen Mire near Abisko, Sweden - I_Fen_N2_1 | ecosystem: Environmental > Terrestrial > Soil > Wetlands > Permafrost | place: Sweden: Abisko...
CTTATTCAATTTGCATGGGACAATAAAGAAGAAATGCACGTTTATTTGGGTGAGAAAACCAAGGAAGAAAAAGAAAAACGTAAAGAAAACGAACTTACTGCCACCGCCAAAACCATCTTCACACAAAAACACTACTTCACTTACCAGGAACTAACCGATAAACTGCAAGAATACTTAGACGTAAAAGAACGCACCGCCAAGGGCTATATTAAATTCATGCGCGAAAAAGACATTATCCTCAAAGACCCTTCAAAGACAAGTTGTTTTGTGATAGGGCACAACTAAAATCCATTTGCAAACCTTTGCAAATTTTGTCAAGGTTTGCAAAGGTAAACTAACCTCCTCACTTTGTCTCCCATGTCCCCATTGTCAACCAGAAATCAATCTCTTTTATTTATCAAGTATGTTGAGCAGTTTACTTGACATGTAATACCAACTATACATGTTCAATATTCCTACATGTTCATTGTCAATGAACACTTCATTTCATTGAACAAACCGATTAATGCCAATTAGAAATTACTCTACCATTATTGGCTTTTATCAATATAATTCCTTGCCGAAACAGCAAAGAAAAACCAATCTAACATATCATGCAAAAATCCTAACAATCATCAACTAAGAATGCAGTAGATTCTGATGAATCAAATTTATTAAAAATAAAAATCACACAAACATATTATGTCGCAATTATTTACTATATTTGCGACATAATAAAACAAATAAGATAGTGAAAAGTATTGTAAATGAGATAGAAAATAAGCTTAAGTACGGACGAAGAGGCAAGATATTATTTGCATCCGATTTTAGTTCATTCGGACTACCCAAAGCCGTGAATAAAGCCATGGAGCGACTTACCCAATCAGGCATGTTGATCCGGTTGGCTCAGGGCATTTATTTGTATCCTCAAATAGATACCCGCTTAGGGCTGGGTGTATTATACCCAACCGTTGAAACCATTGCGCGCGAAATTGCAAAAAGAGATAAAGCCAGGATAGTGCCAACGGGTGTTTATGCGCTCAACGCACTTGGTTTTTCTACACAAATACCTATGAACGTAGTCTTTTTGACCGATGGAGCTGCACGCAAAATAAAAATTGGTAACGGACAAGGTATTGTATTTAAACGCACGGTAGCTAAAAACTTATCATACAAAAACGATGTATTAATGCTTGTGGTGACTGCACTCAAAGAAATTGGTGAAGACAACGTTACGGCCGAACAACTTATAAAAATAAAGGACCTGATTTCAAAAGAAAAGCAAGAAGATATTAATGCTGATTTGAAATTGGCACCAGCATGGATTAAAAAACTGATTTACGCATGAACATAAACTGGATAGGTCTAAACGATGCCGACCGAAGAACCATTCTGGAACAAACCTCTGTTAGAACCGGTTACATTGTACAAGCAGTGGAAAAAGACTGGTGGGTTACCACTGTGCTCGAAGCACTCTTTTCATTGCCTTTTGCCAATCAACTTTCATTTAAAGGTGGAACCTCGCTAAGTAAATGCTGGGGTCTGATAAACCGATTTTCGGAAGACATTGATATTGCTGTTACTCGTGAACAATTAGGTTTCACAGGTGTACTTTCAAAGAATCAAATAAATGATAGGGTAAGAAGGGCTTTATGCTCTTTTGTAAGGGAAGAACTTCCCGACCGGATTGATAATATGCTCCTAAGCATGGGTATTCCTCGTGAATGGTTCAGAACAGAAGTGATTAGAACTCCTGTTTCTACCGTTGATCCCGAGAGTATTTATATTTATTTCAATTCGCTATTTCCGGCTGTAGAATATATGCCTGCCAGCGTAAAAATTGAAGTAAGCGGACGTTCGATGACAGAACCCGTGGAAACAGTAACAATAAAAACATTGGTAGCCGAGCAATTCCCGGCTGCACCTTATGCCGATACGACCTTTCCGGTTACGGCTGTAGTAGCCAAACGTACTTTTTTGGAAAAAGCATTCCTGTTACACGAAACATTTCATCAACAAGGAGTACCTCCCCGCGTGGAACGCATGTCACGACATTTATATGATCTGGAAAAGATGATAAATACACAGGTGGAAACTGGTGCGCTGGCCGATACCGCTCTTTACAGGGATATTGTGGAACATCGTCGGCAATTTATCGGATTAAATAACTTCGATTACAATACCTTGTGGCCAGCAACACTTAGTTTTCTGCCACCTGTCGAGCAAGCAGCAGCCTGGGAATCCGACTACCGAAGTATGCAAACCAATATGATACCAGGAGCTTCGAAACCCTATGCGGAACTAATAGAAAGATTAACCGAACTAAATAAGCGATTTACGGCAGTAAGTATTGAAAACGAGTAAAATGTATACTCTTGCATCTTATAAGAGATAAAGTAAAAAAAACAAACAGAAAATAAAACCCTAGAAATGTAAAAATGTTTTGTAGTTTTGTAACATTTAAAAAACCTTGAATCTAACCGCTGTAAAATGGACAAGAAATCTTTCTCGGAACGTGATATCTGTACGAAGTTTATAACACCTGCCATTGAAAAAGCAGGTTGGGATAAGCACACACAATTACTTGAAGAAGTGTCTTTTACAGATGGTAGAATCTATGTTCGCGGTAAGTTGACTGCACGGGGTGAGCGAAAAAGAGCAGACTACATTCTTTATTACAAGCCTAATATTCCAATTGCCATTATTGAAGCAAAAGACAACAAACATTCTGTCAGAGCAGGAATTCAGCAGGCTTTGGATTATGCAAAAATTCTGGATATTCCTTGTGTATTTAGCAGTAACGGAGATGGTTTTCTGTTTCATGACCGTACAGCCACTGACGGAAACATTGAAACCGAGATAAGTATTGACCACTTTCCTACACCCGAACAACTTTGGGAAAAATATAAAACCTATAAAGGAATTTCAACACCTGAAGCTGAAAAAGTTGCTTCGCAAGACTATTTCTTTGATGGTTCGGGTCGTAATCCAAGGTATTACCAACAAATAGCTGTAAATCGAACAGTTGAAGCCATTGCCAATAACCAACCCCGCATTTTATTGGTTATGGCTACAGGAACGGGTAAAACATATACTGCCTTTCAGATTATACATCGTCTTTGGAAAAGCAGAGCAAAAAAACGTATTCTTTTTTTAGCTGACCGTAATGCACTTATTAATCAGACCAGACGTGGTGATTTTCGCCACTTCAAAGATAAAATGACAGTGGTAAAGCACCGTCAGATTGATAAAAGTTTTGAAATATACTTAGCATTATACCAGGGACTTTCTGGAACAGATGATGCTGCTAATGTCTATAAGCAGTTTTCAAGAAATTTCTTTGACCTGATAGTTATTGACGAGTGCCACCGGGGTAGTGCGAAAGAAGATAGTAACTGGCGGGAGATTTTGAAGTATTTTAATACGGCAACACACATCGGTATGACGGCAACTCCCAAAGAAACTGATACAACCAGCAATATTGAGTATTTTGGTGATCCAATTTATACTTATTCTTTGAAACAAGGTATTGATGATGGATTTCTTGCTCCCTATCGTGTATTGAGAGTTGGCTTAAATATTGATTTGGAAGGTTGGCGTCCTCCAGTTGGATTTAAAGACAAAAATGATAATGAAGTTGAAGACAGAATCTACAACCGTACCGATTTTGACAGAAACATTGTAGTCGAAGAACGAACCGAATTGGTAGCTCAAAAACTCACTGAATTTTTAAAAGGTTATGACCGTTTTGCAAAAACCATAGTATTCTGTGTAGACATTGACCATGCAGAACGTATGCGCACAGCATTGGCAAAATGTAATCCCGACTTAGTAGCTGAGAACTACAAATACATTATGCAGATAACGGGTGATAATGATGAGGGGAAACGTGAACTGGACAATTTCATTGACCCTGCCGAACGGTATCCTGTAATTGCTACCACTTCTGAATTGATGACAACGGGTGTTGATGCTCAAACCTGTAAGGTAATTGTACTCGATGCCAATATTGGTTCTATGACCAAATTCAAACAAATCATCGGACGTGGAACACGTATCAACGAAGAATACGGCAAGCTTTTTTTTACAATACTAGATTTCAGAAATGCAACTGATTTATTTGCCGATCCTGATTTTGATGGTGACCCTATACGCGTTAAACCAACCTCAGAAGAGGTGGACTTGAGTAATGTCATTGACGAAGAAGAAAGTATCGATGAACCGGTTATTGATACTGAAACAGGTGAAGAACTGGAACTTACTGAACCTGCATTGCCATATATTGAACCACGGACACCTGAAACTGTTGTACGTGCTCCTCGGGGAAAAGTATATGTAAATGGTGTTGATGTGGCGGTGCTCATTAGCCGTGAATTGTATTTCGATCAACATGGTAGACCTATAACTGTGAGCCTGAGAGATCATACCCGCGAAATAATTACAGGCAAGTACGGAACATTAAGCGATTTCTTTAGCAAGTGGTCGGTATCGGAGAAAAAAGAAGCCATTATTCAGGAACTTACCACTCAGGGTGTTTTGGTGGATGCATTATACGAGGCGGTTGATAAAGAAGTAGATTTGTTCGACCTGATTTGTTATCTGGCGTATGACCAGCCACCTCTAACTCGAAAAGAACGAGCCAATAATGTGAAGAAACGAAATTACTTTACGAAATATGGTGAGCAAGCCAGAAAAGTATTGGAAGCTTTATTAGATAAATATGCTGATGAAGGAATAGAAAATATAGAAAGTATGTCGGTACTTACCATACCGCCTATCAATGAGCTGGGTTCTTTAACGGAGATTATCAAAGAATTTGGAAGTAGAGATAAATATTTAGAAGCAATCAAGGAATTGGAAAAAGAGTTGTATCAAATTGCATAAATTTGGCTAAAGCCAATATGATTTTTTTATCATTCTCCCCTCCAGCTAAAGCAGGAGGCAATTCAAAAACAGGAAGCAATTTGAATAGGATTGGGCTTTAGCCCATTCTTATAATAAATAGAAAAAGGAATTGGCTTTAGCCAAAATATAAACAATTAAAAAGAAGATGAGCAACATAGGAGGAGTAATAAAAACAATCAGGGATATTTTCAGAAAAGACCCGGGGTTGAGTGGCGATGCACAACGTATCGAGCAATTGGGGTGGATGATTTTTCTGAAACTATTTGATGATAAGGATAAAGAAAAGGAACTTTTAAATCCCAACTATAAATCACCTATTCCTGCCGAGTTTCAATGGCGGGCTTGGGCTGAAGATGACGAAGGTATGACAGGCGATGTGCTTATTGATTTCATAAACAATAAGCTTTTCCCGAAACTGAAAAACCTGTCAGTCAGTTTGGACGACAAACTCGGTTTTATTATCCGTAACGTTTTCGACGGAACCAATAACTACATGAAAAGTGGAACCACTTTTCGTCAGGCTATCAATAAACTGAACGAAATAGACTTCAACAGCAGCAAAGAACACCATGTGTTCAATGCCATTTACGAAGACGTGTTGCAGGGACTTGCGACTAAAAAAGACACCGGGGAGTTTTACACGCCACGCGCTGTCACACAGTTTATCGTGGATATGGTAAACCCACAACTGGGCGAAAAACTTCTGGATCCGGCATGTGGTACAGCCGGCTTCCTCATTTGCGCTATCGAACATTTGAAGAAACAAGTAAAAAATGTAAATGACCGTACGATATTACAAGACACCATTACCGGAACAGAGCTAAAACCACTGCCTTATATGCTAAGCGTGGTAAACCTGATAACACACGATATTGAAATACCGCAAATTACTAACGGTGATGCCCTGAGCCGTGAACTTACTTCCATTAAGCAGAAAGATCGGGTGGATATTATCATCGCCAATCCTCCATTTGGCGGTGTTGTGGGCGATGGCATGGAAACCAACTTCCCGCTCAACTACCGCACCAAAGAAAGTGCCGACTTGTTTCTGATTCTGTTTATCCAACTGCTCAACAACGGCGGACGTGCCGGAATTGTATTGCCCGATGGAAGCCTTACGGGTGAAGGCGTAAAACAACGTGTACGCCAAAAATTGCTTGAGGACTGTAATGTACACACCATTATCCGACTACCACAATCGGTCTTTGCTCCTTATGCTACTGTAAACACCAACCTGATATTCTTCGAAAAAGGAAAGCAGACAAAGGAAATCTGGTATTACGAACACACACTGCCTGAAGGAGCAAAAGCATATAATAAGACTAAACCCATACGCATAGAAGAATTCGATGGAATAAAAGCGTGGTGGAACAACCGCGAAGAAAGTGAAGTATGTTGGAAAGTTTCCATCGATACCATTATCGAACGTGGATATGATTTAGACATCAAAAATCCTAACAAAGTTGTTGAGGAAGTAGAATTAAATATTCATAAAATCCTTGGTGCTCTAAAAACAGAAAACAGTAAAGTGAGCTCAATTATTCAAGAACTTGAAAACGATTTGGTGAGATGACAATACTTGAACTTTTTAAAAAAGTAGACCCTTCTGTTTTGGCTGCCAAGATGATTTTTAAGTATTTACATGAAAAACATCCTGTGCTTAAAATCTCTGATATAGCTGACACATCAAGTGGTGGTACTCCAAGCCGTGGAATGATTGAGTATTACAATGGTGAAATTCCTTGGGTAAAGTCCGGTGAATTAAAAGATGGATTAATCACTACTTGTGACGAATATATAACTGAAACTGGATTAAAAAACTCATCTGCAAAATTGTTCCCAAAAGGTACATTATTAGTAGCAATGTATGGTGCCAATATTGGGAAAACAGGGGTGTTGGATTTTGATGCTACGACCAACCAAGCTGTCTGTGCCATTTTTCCAAAAATTGATATCTCAAAAGATTTTCTTTTTTGGTATTTCAAACAACAACGAATTGAATTTATAGCAATAGGCAAAGGAGGTGCACAACCAAATATCAGTCAAACAATTATAAATAATGCTCCAATAGTTGTTCCTGATAAACATACACAAAAACTTATTGTAGATTTTTTGGAGAATATAGAACATGGAAAAGGTATTGATGAATCGTTTTTCATTCCTGAAGTTCTAAAAGATGTTGAACGAATTTATAAGTATAAAAATTCGTATGTTGATTTGACTGATAGTTTTGAAACCCAACTCACCCAACTCGAAAACCTAAACCAAGCCATTTTACAAGAAGCGGTACAAGGTAAGTTAGTTGTGCAAGATCCGGCCGATGAAAACGCCAGTAAACTGCTTAAAAGAATCAGAAATCAAAAAGAAAAATTAATAAAAGACAAAAAACTAAAGATTGGTAGATCAACAGAACAAACTTTGAGTCATATTCATAACTATGTAATTCCTCAGAATTGGGTTTGGTGCAAGACCGATGAAGTTTTTTTTGTAACTAAACTTGCTGGTTTTGAATATACTGAACACATTCATTTAAAAACAACTGGTGAAATTCCTGTTCTAAGAGCTCAAAATATTCGTCCATTAAATATAGACAAATCTAATTTGATGTACATTGACTTGAAAACATCCTTATTACTTAATAGATGTTCACTTACAAAAAAATGTCTACTTGTTACTTTTATTGGTGCTGGAATCGGTGATGTTGCAACTTTTGAAGAAAATGAAAGATGGCATTTAGCTCCCAATGTTGCAAAAATGGAACCTTTTGATGGTTGTGAAGAATTAATAGATGTGAAGTTTGTGAATTATTTTTTAATGTCTAATATTGGACAAAAAGAAATATACAAACACATGAAAGCTACTGCCCAACCAAGTCTTTCTATGGGTACAATTAGAGATATAGATATTCCACTTCCTCCACTTATCGAGCAAAAACGCATAGTATCCGAAATAGAAAGGCAATTTGAAAAAACCAAACAGCTAAAGGAACATATTGTAGCCAATCAGCAGGCCACCGAACAGCTACTTAAAGCGTTGCTGCATGGGGCGTTTGAGGTGGAAGAAAAGAAAGAAGAAACCAAGACTGTTCCGGTTATTGAGTTTAAACCAAGAATTTGCAATTTGGCTGAAAGAACTGTATTAGCTGCTTATCTTATCAAACAATTTAATTCTAAGGGCTTTGGGCGGGTTATGCTTATGAAACTACTTTATTTAATTGAACATGTTTGTAAACTGGATTTCAATTCTCACTATAAAATTAAAGTGGCAGGACCTTATGATGATTATTTGATTAAAGAGATTGAGTTAACCTTAAATAAATATCAGTTTTATCATTCTATACAAGATAAATGTGATAAAAAGCAAGTTCATTATCTGCCATTGGGTGGGGTGAATAATATCGATGAATTGTTTGATGAGAACTTCTCAACCGAGACAACTGAGATTAATCAATTTGTCAGCAAATTCAGAAGTTCTACATGGGATTATTGTGAAATTATTGCCACGCTCTATGCTGTCTGGAATAATCGAATAATAAGAAACGAAGTAATAACCGATGACTTTCTTAAACAAGACTTCTTAGATTGGGATCCAAATAAGGAAAAATACAGAGATCGCCTAAATGAGTCCTTGGTTTGGATGCGCAGAAAAGAAATTGTACCTGACGGTTGGGGAAAATTAGTTGAACGGCCGGAATCATAACTAATATGTAAATGCCAAATTACTGGAAAATATCGGGTGTTCCACATAAGGGTTGGCGATTGCTTGATGTCGAAGACATACGCGAAGATGGCCAATCGGAATGTGATACGGATTATGAATGCTGCATGATGTGTGGGCACGACAAAATCCGGTATGTTCATATTGTGTCGCATGATGAATATGGAGAAGAGTTCAGGGTTGGGTGCAATTGTGCAGAAAAAATGACTGGGGATTATGTGAATCCTGAACTAAGAGAAAGAGAACTCAGAAATCGTGTAAATAGGCGTTCAGCATGGAATCGGAAAGTCTGGAGAGAAAATGAGAAAGGAAGTTTAATTCTGAATTACATTGGTCATAAGATTACCATTTATCATCCAAAGAACTCCAGTCAATATAAAATAGTAATAAACAATAGATTTGGTGAAAAATTATTTGACGATACGCACTCTGCAAAACTTGCTGCGTTTAAAGGAGTAGAGTATTTGAAAGAAAAGGGGAAATGGTAAAGTGGGTTTCTTTAGTCAACTTGTTGATAAACTTAGTTGGTAAGGTTAATATGAAGTTGGCCAATAAATTAATATAATATGGAAAAAATATATAGTTTTGATGAATGTATTGAATCTTCGAATCCAAAAAAACATTTAATTTTAGGGAATGGTTTTAGTGTTGACTTGTTTCCACATATCTTTAATTACAAAAGATTAGCGGAAAAAATTACTGACTCCAATATAAAAGCTATTTTTGATGAGTTTGATACATCGGATTTTGAATATGTAGTTCTAAAACTTACCGAAAGTTTGCGTATTCTTAATTATTACGATGAAGACAGATTAATCTATGAGAAAGTAAAACTCGATGCAGAAAAACTGAAAGAAATTTTGATAACGGTTATTACTGAATCGCATCCAGAAAATCCAAGTACAATAAGCATTGATCAATACCTTAGTTGTTATGAGTTTTTGAAACATTTCGAAGAAGGTCGAAAGTACACATTCAATTATGATTTATTATTATATTGGGTTTTTATGCATTTCATAGATGATGACCTTCACAGATTAAAGTCAGATGATGGTTTTAGAACTGATTATGACGATAATTCTATGGTAACATGGGAGATTGGGCGTGAGCACCAACAAACTCTTTACTATTTACATGGAGCTATGCATATTTTTAAAGATAAACATGCTGTAATTCAGAAATTCACATGGAAAAATAAGCTCCTAACAATTGGTGAACAGGTAAGAAAATCTATTAATGACAATAAGTTTCCGGTTTTTATTTCAGAAGGTACGCAAGAGCATAAAATGCAGCGGATAAAAGAAAATGGATATTTAGCAAGATCATTTTCAAGCCTAAAAGGTTTAAGTGGGGATTTATTTATTTTTGGACATTCAATTAGAGATGAGGATAACCATGTGTTTGAAATTATGAATGATAACGCTAAATTAAAAAAGATTTTCATTAGTCTTTATGGAGAACAAAGCTCTGAGACTAATCAAAAGATAATTAATAAGATTCAACAATGGAGAAATGAATTCACTTTTAAAGGAAGAGAATATATTTTTTATGATTCAAAGTCAGTAAAGGTATGGAATAGAGAAGTAGACAATTGGGACTTAAATTAACTTTTACATTTGAAAGATAGTACAATGAATAAATATAACATGAAAAAATTCTCATTAATTGCATTGCGGATATTGCCTGAGTGCAGCAAGGATATTAGAAAAGTATTGAAAGAGGGAAAGCTCTATTTCTTTAATAATAAGTATGTTGAAATTGATGGTCGTTTGGAAATAAGTAAATTATATTCAGTCCCAGATAACTTTTATTCGGAGAAGATAAACATTAATGCAATCGTTGGGAAGAATGGTAGTGGAAAGAGTTCTGTAATTGAAGTATTATTAAGGCTTGTAAATAATTTGGCTGAGCAATTATTTCAAAAAGATGCAAAAGTCAATACATACGATTATACAGCTTTAGAAGCAATTAGTGATTTAAATGCAGAGTTATATTTTGAAACAATAGAATATGCTGAAGATAAAATCCTGAAAAAAGTTCATATTTTAAAATGCAATAAGAATCGAGTTTATTTAAATCAGGGTATCGAGTTTATTCATAAAGGTTTTTTTCTTGATTTAGATGCTGAACGCAATGACAATAGTTTAGGAGAAACAGGCATAGTAGCGTCATTAGACATGTTAAGACAGTTCTTTTTTACAATCGTTTCAAATTATTCATTTCATGCATATAATGCTAATGACTATATTTCTGAAACCGAAGGAAAAGATGAAAATGGTAATGAGAAAATCTGGATAGATAGAGTATTCCATAAAAACGATGGATATTTAACTCCAATAGTTTTAAATCCATTTAGGAAAAATGGCACTATCGATGTAGAAAGAGAAAAGGATTTGACTAATTTTAGACTTGCCTTCTTATTCTATTATTTCAAACTTGATGGTGAACAGTTTATGGATAACTATAATTTTTCTCATTTATCCTTCTCATTGAATAAGAAACATGTAATAGACAAATACACTCTAAAAAATAAAGAGTCTAGTAAGATTAAGAACGAAATAATAAAAGTAGCGTTTAATAATTTATCAAATGACGTCTTTAATGAAACATTAAGAAGCTATTTTCATAATCCTATAAATGATGAAAGACTTTATTCTGCATACGAATATCTAGTCTACAAAACATATTCTATTTCAGAAAAATATCCCAATTATTCTGGATGTATTGATAGAAATATATCTGAATTTAACGAAGAAGTTCTTGATAATAAGACTAAAAATGAAATAAAATTATTAGTAGATAAGATTCTAAGTGACAATTCTCATACGACATTAAAAATTAAACAAACCCTTCATTATATAAAATACATAACCAATTTATCTGGACATTTCAATCCAGATGGAGTCGATAATTTGGACGAGAACTATATTAAACTTATAACATTAAATTTCTCCGAATACATTTTTTCAAATGATCTTGATAGGATTCTAGTTTCATTTCCTCCCCCTTTTTTTAAAATTGATATCCATTTAACTACACTTACTGATGAGCCAGTTACAGTAAATCAAATGAGTTCTGGTGAACGACAGTTTCTATATTATATGAGCACTTTAATGTATCATCTAAAGAACCTTGATTCAGTCGTCAATGGTGATAAAAGTGTTCATTATAGAATTATAAACATAATTTTGGAAGAAGTTGAGTTGTACTTTCACCCTGAATACCAATGCCAATTTGTACAAAAACTAATTAATTATCTGGAGTTTGGGAGGTTTAATAATATAGACTACTTTAATATTATCGTTGCCACACATTCACCATTTATTTTGTCGGATATTCCTAAGGAGAATATTATGTATTTGAGGGAAGGTAAACAAGTAAATGATGAAATAGAGATTCTCACTTTTGGTTCAAATGTACACGATTTATTGAAAAATAGTTTCTTTCTCAACAAAAGCTTTATGGGTAACTTTGCTAAGGATAGAATAAATGAAGTAATTGATTTTTTAAAGATAAAGATTGAAAAGCCCAGTTCAGTTGATGAATATATTGATGAGAAATACATAAAACAATTCGTAGAATTAGTAGGAGAACCATTGATTAAAAGTAGTCTAACTGAAATGTATCATAAAGCATATTATTCTGAAGAGCACATTGATAGAGAAATTGAACGATTAAATAACCTTAGAAAATCATTATATAGCAATGGTAGCAATTCCAACTCAAACAGTAAATAAAGTTATCAAGGATTTTCAATCTGAAATTGATGATTTTATACTCATTGCTAAAGGAAATTTAGAAGATCTCCGAGATAAAGGAATACTTACGAATGCCGAAAAGTCATTTGTTATAAAAATACTTACTTATGATATTAGAAAAATTATCCTTGCTTCGCCGACTGAGCTAGATTTATTTGTCAAAAAAATAGGTAAAGTGCCTAAGCAAAGAGCAACTAAACAAGGGAAGAGATTTAAAAGTTTAAAAGATGAAATAGTTGAGCGTCTAGGGTATTCGAGCCTAAGATCATCATTTTATCCTAAGTACTTTCAAAAAATTGGTATTAAAGCTTGTGTGTACTGTAATTCACAATTGACAGTGTCGACAGAATCAATAAAGAAAATTAATAAAAAGAAAATCAGATACATAAAAACCTATAAAGCTAAATTTCAAGTAGATCATTATTACCCTAAAGTTGAATATCCTTACCTGTCAATTTCATTATTTAATCTATATCCAGTTTGTGCTTCTTGTAATAATTCAAAAAGCGATAAAGAACTTATCTTTGAACTTTATTCAGATAATCCCACTAAACTAAATAAATCTGATTTTGAATTTTCCTTTGTAGATGGTAGTGTGGCAAGATATAAAACTTCCAAAGATATTGATGATATAGAATTTACTTTCAACGAACCCATTTCAATAAAAAATTCTTTTCAGAAATTATTTGATATTCAAGGAATCTATAATACTCAAAAAGATATAGCGGAAGAATTAATTCGTAAATCCGAGATTTACACAGAATCATATAAAAAGACTTTAACCACAACATTTCCTCAAATGTTTGATAATAATTCTATTAGCAATAGGTTGATAGTTGGGAATTATGTTGAGCCAGAAAACATACATAAAAGACCTATGGCTAAATTTATGCAGGATTTAGCCAATCAATTAGAATTAACCATAAAATAATATCATATGACAATAGAACAATTTGCACAAAAAGTAACGGATAAGTTTAATGAAGAGCTTACAGACCTAGTTTTTCAGTATATTGAAAATAATGGAGACTTAATGCATGATTATTTAAGACTAGTATCTGATAAAGACTTAGAGACAGTGAATAAAGTATTAGATAGAAAGATTAAAGAAAAGTTTGGTGTTGAGAACTTAGACAGAAGCAATAACCCTAAAAGCAAGTTGATACAGTCTTATACTAAACATGTTGCAAAATAATATGAGCTCTCCTGCTAGCAGACTTTTGTAAAGTGTGCTAATACAAAGTTATCAGAGTCAAAGATCTGGTTTTGCCGGTTAGATAAATTATCAGTTCAATATTTTTTGTTGTTCAGTGCCAATGAACAAGCGTTTTTGATGAATAAATAAAAGTGGTATGTTCAAAGGACTTCACATGTTTTGTCAAATATTTTGCTCTGTTTGCTTGTCTAATTAGGTTCTACTCTATTTCGTGACATTGAAAAATGTATCCTTCAGCAATCCTTCAAAAGACTCTTTTCCCGTTTTTACAAGGCAATAATTGCACATACATTCAATTTATACAAGGCAATATTTATATTCTTTCTATTCTGTGAGATATTTATCTATCATGTTTGCTTCTTAAATTTAAATGTAAAAAATCTATTTTTGAGATATAGGAATATAAACACAAAGGAATAAAACGTACTGAAAGCGGTCAGGTTTTGCCTGAAAGGTTATTACGGGAAGCTCCGCAGGGCAACCACCAGCAGCCAAAAATCCTCACCCTTCTCGTCAGCTCGCTGAGCCTGCCGAAGCGCGGGGTTTGCACGGTCTTTTTGTCGGCTTCCGCGCAATCAACCCTGCTGCTGTTTTTTTTTTCTGTCACACTTTTTGCAAAAGGCAAAAAAGACGTTTGCACTCCAACCGCCACCACCGTGCTGCACTTGCGCCAAAAAAAACAACCCGAAGCTATTATACATAACATGTAGTTATATTCGATCCCCGCCTGACGGCGAAACAACAGGGATAAATATAACCTAATTATGTATAATAGCCGCACAAAATCAACGCTTTGTCCCGCTGCACTGCCCGAAGAGCCTCAAGATTTTCCCACCACGCTGTAGTTGTGCAGAAAATAAGAAACATGTCGTTATTTGTTTGTCCCTGTGCTTGCAGTATATGATTTCCATTTTCGCTCCACTCCGTTCCAGAAGCTGTGTTCGTTCCTCACGCTGACCCCTGATACTGCATTGTATTTTCATTCCAATCATACACTTCAGCACTCCGCGACTTCAGGAAATACTCATTTCCATTTCACAAGCTTCATTCATTCCGTTTTCCCCAAGCCCTTTTTCAACGCATTTCCAGTAGTTGCCTTCGTTCCTGTGGGGAGTTAGTCCCATTAATAGCCTGAAGGCAGAGCAGAAAGTAATTACATCTTATCGGTGCGTAGTTCAGGTGTTCCGCAAATATAAGAGCCACAATAAGACCCCACCGCCCATTAGTTGTGCAGAATAATAAAACAT